>Ga0364867_10086_pt1 | contig 62588 bp, 49 predicted proteins | sample ExccelAu500001D4_3_FD_206915 | JGI IMG/M metagenome (GOLD analysis project Ga0364867, IMG submission 206915) | Enriched cells from Trout Bog Lake Hypolimnion, Wisconsin, USA - BchlTB.Aug13.5000.01.D4 | ecosystem: Environmental > Aquatic > Freshwater > Lake > Hypolimnion/Profundal zone | place... | reverse complement strand
CGGGCTGCTAACCGATTGGGGTGCCCACTTTTGTGATACCGCACAACTTGCTTCTGGAAATGAGTTCTCCGGCCCGGCCAAGGTGACTCCGGTAGGTGAAACACTCTTTTACAGGGATGGTATATTCAATACCGCTTACCAGTTTAACCTTCAATATGAATATGGTAATAATTTGATTATGAGGGTTAAAAGTGGCGATGCTTCAATCCGGATTGAAGGCGAGGAAGCATGGATTGAATCGGTGGGATGGAATGGCAGATTGGGGACCAGCAACGATAAAATACTTGAAACGCCTAAAAAGGAGGTCTTACCCACTGTAAATAATGAGTTTATCGATTTTCTGCAGGCTATAAAGTCAGGACACAAACCATCTGCCACCGCCGAGTCAGGACATCGGACCAGTAGTTTACTTCATTGTGGAAACATCGCCTTGAAACTTAACCGGAAAGTAACCTGGAATTGCCGGGATGAACATTTTGAAAATGACCCTGAAGCAGACAAATTCAGAAAAAGGGAGATGAGGGATCCGTGGAGCTATGCCAATATTTGTCCTGGTTTTAATTATCAGTAAGATCAATGATACAAAGATTAAACATTTTACCAATAGCCCGAATCATGACCCCAAAGGAATATTTACAACAACTGTGTAAAGGAAATATTTTGCCCGGAAAAACGATGTTTGTGCCTATATTAATGCACTTTATCGCGAGATATGCCGGCGGAAATTATGCCCGGTTTGCGTCCGATTACCGGTTTCTGGTTGAAGCAAACCTTCGGGCACTTGAAAATTTCGACATTGACATGGTCGGATTAATCTCTGATCCTTATCGTGAGACCAGCGCTTTCGGAGCAGATATTGAGTATATTCCTGAAGGAGTTCCACGATGCCTGAACCTGGTAATCAATTCACCGGAAGATGTCCTGAGTCTGGGAAGACCTGATGTCTATAAGTACGAACGGACCCGGGACAGGATTTTGGGGGCAGAATTATTGTCCAAACTGACTAAGGGAGAGGTCCCCGTTTTCGGCTGGATTGAAGGACCTATGGCAGAAGCATGTGATCTTGCAGGAATTGAGCAGTTTATGATTATGACTATGATGAATCCCGACTCGGCTAATATCCTGCTCGACAAATGTGTTCTGATGGCCTTGGATTTTGCGAAAGCTCAGGTAGAAGCTGGTTGTGATATCATCGGCATGGGTGATGCCATTTGTTCCCAGATAGATCCGCAGACCTATGAGACTTTTATAAAGGAGCGCCATCGTGAAATCATTGATTTTATTCATGCAAATGGGGCTTTGGTCAAAGTGCATATTTGCGGCGATATTTCTCACCTGCTTCCATTAATGAAAGATCTCCGGATCGATATTCTGGATATCGACTGGCAGGTTGATCTTCAGCAGGCATTCGAAATTATGGGACCGGATGTTATCCGCTGCGGAAACATCGATCCCCGCTTTGTTTTAAATAAATCTCCGGAAGAGATTTTCTCTGCTTGTAAACTGCTGTGCGATCATGAAAAAGGACGAAAGTTTATCTTGTCGGCAGGATGTGAAATCATCGTAAACACACCGGTTGAAAATCTGATGGCTATGAGAAAGGCTGCTCATTAATCAAAATTGTTAATTTTAAACTTAATAATACTACAATATGGGAAAAATTACGGATCGGCTTAAACAGGGTGAGATCCTGGTTTCGGATGGAGCCTGGGGAACGTTTCTGCATTCAAAGGGATTAAAACCGGGTCAATGTCCGGAGTTATGGAATATTGAACATTCAGAAGAGGTCTTTGATATCGCTAAAAGTTATACCGATGCCGGTGCCGATATGGTCGAAACCAACAGCTTTGGAGGAAGTAGTTTTAAATTAGCCCACTACGGTCTATCTTCGCGTGCTTCAGAGTTTAATGAGGCAGCGGCTGCGATTTCGCGGAAGGCTGCAGGAGATAAGCTGGTGCTCGGTTCTGTCGGACCAACAGGAAAAATCCTGATGATGGGAGAATTAACTCCTGAAGAGATGTATGAATCGTTTAAAGAACAGGTTATTGCACTTGAAAAAGGGGGAGTTGATGCGATTATTGTTGAAACGATGACCGACCTCGAGGAGGCTGTTTTGGCTGTGAAAGCGGCAAAAGAAAATACCTCGCGCGAGGTGATCTGTACCATGACTTTCCAACAGACTCCGGAAGGGGAATTCCGTTCGATGATGGGTGTTTCTCCGACAGAAATGGTTGCCGGATTGATTCCCGAAGGAGTTGATATTATTGGTGCAAATTGCGGAAATGGAATAGAAGGTATGATACAGATTGTGAGAGAGATACGAGCCTGTAATCCGGACATTCCGGTCCTCGTTCATGCCAATGCCGGTATGCCGGTATTCAGGGATGGGGTGACTCTGTTTCCTGAAACACCCGAACAAACTGCAGGATTTGTAAAGGCGATAATTGATGCAGGAGTAAATATTATTGGCGGATGCTGTGGTACGACACCCGAGCATATTCGTCAAATCACAAAGGCAGTAAATGAATTGTAAGCAATTATCAAATTGTAATTTAAATATTTATGGAACCTGAAATCAGGAATTTTTCGTTCTCATTTGATGAGCTGGATCTCAGCGTTGAACTCGTTGAGGAGGCAATGGGTTATGAAAAAGGACTATCACCTGAACCTTTTCCGGATATGATCTCACTCGCACTTTCTCAAAGTGTTGATTTAACAGACATTAAAGGAAGCTTGCGAATTTCGGATCATATTTTATTAAATCGTTCAGGATACGTTGAAATTGAATTAGTTACATTTGGAATTGGGAGAAAAATAGCCCGTCAACTGAGAAATGCGGAAGGTGGAGCTCTGTTTATCTGTACCGCAGGCGCGGGAATTGGAGAGAAAAGTAAAGAATTAATGACTGCAGGCGATTTTATGGAAGGGTATATTCTTGACATAATCGGATCATTGACAGTCGAATCAGCGGTCGAGAAGATTCAGAAAAGCTTTGAAAATGAATTGCTAAAAGTCGGAAAAAAAATCGCCAACCGATATAGTCCGGGATATTGCGGCTGGGCTTTAACAGAACAAAAACTATTTTTCGACCTGTTTCCTGATAATTATTGCGGAATTACCCTTACCGAATCATGTCTCATGGAACCGTTTAAATCGGTCAGCGGAATAATTGGATTCGGGGAAAATGTCAGAAAAACAGCTTATGAATGTGATTTGTGTGAACTTAAAACCTGTATGTATCGGAAGATTAGACTTGCCAGGATAAATAAAGCAGGCTATCCTGTATAATTTAATATAACGAGGTAATGGCAAAAACTACCCATTATTACAAAAATATGGAAAATTACGTGGTTGTATTTCATCGATTTCCGTTGGTAAAACAAGGCTCCGATGGTATAAAACAGACCTCCCGCCACAAGCCATATCAATCCTGGCAGAACCATGCTTTTTACCAAAGGTTTAATTGCAACTACAATCACCCAACCCATCAGGACATAGGTAGTCGTTGAGATTTTGGGATATCGTCCTGTAAAATAGAGCTTTAATGCGATTCCAGCAATGGCGGTTATCCAAACAATACTAAGAATTACCATACCGGAAATTCCCTTAATTGTAAGCAATGTGATGGGAGTATATGTTCCGGCAATAAGCAGGTATATAGCCGAATGGTCGAATATATTTAGTTTTCTTTTCCTCTGCGGATCCTTTGCCGAGTGATACAAGGTGGAAGCAAGATAAAGCGTAAGCAATCCGATACAATAAATAAAATAGCTGGCAAACCTTAGATGAATACCCTCTTTAAGGCTGCTTTTTAAAAGGAAAAATGAAGCAATTAATGCGAGCATAAAACCAAAGGCATGAGTGATTGCGTTCAACTGCTCTTCTTCAGGGGTTTGCAATTTTGCCTTATTCATCGAGTTTAATTCAAAATAATAACTTTTTAACAAAGTATGGTTGATAAAAATAGAATATTATAAACAATAATCACCTTTTATTTTCTAATTATGGTATACTTTTATAACAAAATCATAACTTACTAATACATAGTATTTTCTACGTATTATATTAATATATTTATTTTATTGTTTTTGCTTAGCTGAAAGTTATTGATTTATTGATTGTTAATGGTCTTTTTACTGTTTTGGTCATCGCTGGAAATATTCGGACTAATAGGGTGAGGTGATTCCTAAAAGTGTTATCATGGAAAGAATTATTTTTTGAAATATGGCAATGAATTGAAATATAGATGTTTCTGATATTATAATTTTTTTTTATTGACCATTGGTATGTTATTCGGTTAATTGTTAAAATTAGTGAAAAAATAGTCAATATTATTGTACAAAGTTTCTCTAATATAAGTATATTTGCAACATAAAGCGTAATTAAATTGTTTACTGTGTATCTATCGTTGTTAAGTCAAAAATTAAAAAATAAAATTATTATGAAAAAACTAATTCTCATTATTGTAGTTATATTTTCCTACTGCAATTTAACTTTTGCTCAAGATCAGGCAAAACCGGTTACCACAAAACAGGATCAGACAAAACCAGTTACCACCAAACAGGATCAGGCAAATACAGAACCATTCAATAAGTGGGAAATTGGTGTGAATGGAGGAGTCAGTAATTTCTCTGCTGAGTACAATATGCATAATTGGTCTCCGTATGCTGACTGGGACAGCCAGGGTGCTTTTGGTTTTGGAGCATTCGTAAAAAAGAATTTTTCACACGTGTTTGCCCTTGAATTAGGTTGGAATAATAATACTCTTAAGGGTAGTGTATATCATGGTTTTGGTCCCGTTTATACCCCCTCTTCTTCGTACAATACATCAACCAACGAATTTGACCTGAATACAGTATGGAACATTAATAATTTGCTTTCAAAGAACAAATTTGACCGTAGATTTTATTTGTTTGCAAAGGTTGGGGTTGGCGCAACTTCAATAAATAATAAAGTTGCAGCTAACTATAGTGGCAGCTCTACTGCGTTTACGATACCTGCAGGTGGTGGACTAGGTATTAAACTCAGTGACAAGGTGAGAATTAATTTAGGTACCCAATGGAGTTGGATGCCTACAGACAGACTTAATGGCGTTGCTGGTGAAAATTTGGCACCTGCAAGTTCATCTATTTCGGGTGCTAAACTTTATACCTATGCTGGTATATCTATTATGCTAGGGAAAAAGAAAAAACCGGCACCGGTAGTCGAGCAACCAAAACCACAGCCAAAACCGGAACCAAAACCGGAACCAAAACCGGAACCAAAACCAGTTGTTAAAGTTGTTAAACCGGCCGTTATCGGAAATGCCTATAAAGTATACTTTGCTTTTGACAAATGGAATCTTGATTCCAAGGCAACAGCTGATTTGGATCGTTTGGCCAAGGATATGAATGAAAACCCAACGGTAAATGTCAGTCTTAAATCACATACCGACAGCAGAGGTCCTGCAAGCTATAACATGAAGCTTTCTGAAAAACGTGGTAAATCAGTTATCGATTACCTGGTTAGCAAAGGAATAAGTACTTCAAGGATTAATGCCCAGGCATTTGGTGAAACTCAGCCGGTAAATAAATGCAAAGATGGTGTTCCTTGCACAAAAGCTGAATATGCACTTAATCGCAGAACAGAAACCATTATTATTGAGTAATCAGATTTTCACCTGAATCAGGTGATTGTAAAAATAGAGGAGAGATTGTCATGGTTGGCAATCTCTCTTTTTTTAATATCATTTGTAATTGCCTGGTTTTGAATAGTAGGTCTATGAAAAGAATTGGCTTATTGTCGGATACACACGGTTACCTCGATGACCGGATTTTGGAGTATTTAAGCGAGTGTGATGAAATCTGGCATGCCGGTGATATTGGAAATGTGGAAACAGCCCAAAAGCTTACTGGCACAAAACCACTAAGAGCAGTTTGCGGTAATATTGATGGAACTGAATTGCGTCATGACTTTCCGGAAAGACAGAGCTTTTGCTGTGAGGGGGTCAGGGTCCTGATCATTCATATCGGCGGATACCCGGGACATTATACTCCGGAGGCTCGCAAAGAGATCATTTCCTCTAATCCAAAATTGTTTATTTCCGGCCATTCCCATATTTTGAAGGTGATTTATGACCCAAAATATCAATTATTGCATATCAATCCGGGTGCCGCCGGCATTCAGGGTTTTCATCAGATCCGCACGCTGATCCGCTTTACGATCGATAAGGAGCTTATAAAGGATCTTGAAGTGATCGAACTTGGCCGTAAGGGAGTTATTTCAATGTAAATACTGCTGCCACCCACCTGTCATTTTCTGAATATCTTAAAAATTGCAAACCAAGCTCAGCTGCCCGGCCTTTGATTGTTTCCAGATCTTCAGTATAGAATCCACTCATTATCAATTCTCCACCATTCTTCAACGCCTTAATATACAGGTGCATATCATTCAAAAGGATATTTCGCTGGATATTGGCACAGATCAAGTCAAATTTTCCGGGAGGAATAACTTCTGCACCCCCTCGGATAATTTCCAGATTTGAAACTTTGTTAAGTGCAGCATTTTCGACGGAGCTGTTGACTGCCCATTGGTCGATGTCTATTCCTAAAATCTGCTCTGCCCCTTTTTGAGATGCAAGTATGCTCAAAATACCTGTCCCGCATCCCATATCCAGTACGGTTTTTCCAACCAGGTTCTGCTCCAGAATCTCAGATATCATCAGGCTTGTAGTTTCATGATTTCCAGTTCCAAAGGCCATCCCGGGCTCAATAACGACTTCATACTCGGCCGTCGGATAATCCTCATGAAAAGGTGCCCTGATTACACACCTGTTTTCTATGACCAAGGGCTTGAAATAATTTTTCTCCCAGACTTCATTCCAATTCTGGTCAGGTATTGTTTCATGTGTGAAGGTGACCTTAATGTCCTGAAAATCAAATATTGAAAGTTGTAATAGCGCATCTTCTGAAAAACAGTCAGCTACAATATACCCTTCAAGACATTCCTCTGTTTCTGTAAAGCTCTCATATCCAATATTTCCCAGTTCTGCAACCAGAATTTCACGATTTATTTCAGTATCAGGTAGTAAGGTGCAACTCGTCTTCATGTATTCCATCTCAGATTAATTTAATATGATATTCTAAAAGCTAGGTTTACCCCAATATTGCTAAATTTACCATCATCAAAACCAACATGGGTTCCAATATTTGCAGATAATAATACCTCCAGCAGGGTATATCCGACTTCGACATAATTGCGCGTGACCGGCGATGAATAATAGCTGCACCAAACCATTTCGCGCCATAAGGTATTACTGAGGCCGGGCAGATATTTCAATGCGATGTAGGGAGCCCTGACCGAAAGATGGGCTTCGATGTATTTGTCTGAAGTACTGAGTGAATAATAGCCGGGAAGAAAGAATGCATGACGATATTCACTCAAAAGCACCGGACTTGTTTGGGTTTGGGCATGTGCATATTCCGAAAAATGAATATTGCGGTTGTTTGGAAACCATCCGCCATGCAGATCCATGGCAATACTCGAAGTTGGACTCCATTCACGACTGTATTGAAGACCGGCACTCAAATAATCAAAATCAGACACACTGGAAAAAAGATCCTTTATCCCTTTTTTATACTCGAGATAGAAAGTCGGATAGTCTGCATGTGACATGACTTTGACACCATGGTTGATTCTGTAAAAATAGCGGGGTGTATATTCGATTCTCAGTCCGGCAACCGTATTAATCTGATCTTCAACCGATCCAACGGTCATCTCTTTGTTTGTGGGCAGATTCGGCTTATAATCATTGGCTTTCCAGAAAAAGGAGAAGTTCGTTGAATTTTGTAACTGCCTGATATCGCTCCACTTAAGGAGGGCCTTCAGTACCAGGCCATTGTCGATATCGATGATATTCGATAAATTGATATAACGGCTCTCATAAAACCTGCCATAATTCTCCTTGTAAAAAAGCGATGCAACCGAATTGATAAAAGGATGAACCACTGTCGTTGCGGGATTAAAATCAACTGTATTTCTACCACCTGAAAGTACAAAAGTTCCCCTTTGGAGCGGAGCATAGGTGTAGACGACGGTTCCTGTCGCCAAAATAGCCCTTCTGTCGATTGCATAGGCTATAAATGGAGTGATTAGCAGTGATTTGCCGGGTTTGTAAATTTTAGTGAGATCAATACTTTGAGCGATTTTCCAACCATCAACTGCATTGAAACTGATCCGTTTGGTGGAAACCAGGCCATCGTATTTTAGGGTCCATGTTGAATCAATTACCGGTCGTTTGATTCCAAAAAACAGGGGATTTAATACACCGTAATTTCTTTTGTGATTTACTACAGAGGTGGTGTCGGGAGCCTTCTTTTTCTGGACTGCCAATATTGAATCACGTTGTCTGAAACTTTTTAATTCATCATTTGATAGCGGAACCGGACGAGTCAGTGACCAATAGCCAGATTCACGGTTTTCAGCCTCTTTTTCAACGGTTACCTTCACCTTATCTTTGATTTCCAACGATTTCAAGGAATCGGGCTTGCGGGCATAATCTTCCTGTGCCATTAATCTGGATAGTTTTGACATATCCCGGTTGGTCAGCTTATCCTTTTCGAGAATATGACTGATCCTGGAATCCTTTTTCTTTCCCGGTTGAACTCTTGGTATTTTGGTTGATTGGGCTGATTGGCTGGTCACTTTATTCACGATATCGGGTTTCGCAGGCTGAATACCAATCATAGCCAGCACCTGATCATTCGCCTTAAGTTTGTTATACTTAATGGATGCCAGGAACTTCGCACTTCCTTTAACTCCCATCATTCCGCCGTTAAAGGTATAATTGTGATCAACGGGTAGCCAGACTCCCGGAAGTACCTCATCAAAAACAAGGCGAAAACTAACAGCACCAAACGGGGTGTCAAAGCTTAAATCGGCCCTGTTGAGACACCACAGGTCTTCAATGATATAGATATATCCTTCAAAAAGTTGTTTGCTTTTTCTTCTGGGAATTACTTTAATTTTATTAACCGTATATTTTCCTTCCTGCTGGAAACCTTCATATCTGAAATTATAGTAGGTGAATGCATTCTTGCTGAGAGGAGTAAAAAGGATATCAATATTGTCCTGGTAAAGACTTGCCCCCAGAAATTCATCAACCGAGAAGTCTACTACTTTGGGGAATGTCGAATTTACAGAGACTATTTTCTGTTCATATTTATCGGGCGCAAGGTAATTGATCTGACTGACCGTTTCGTTTACCAGGATATCTCCAGATTTTATGTCGATATCCTTTTTCTTGAGCTGGTTACGGATCAATCCGGGCACATTCTCAAATTTCACAGTCCCCCGCAGGTACACGTCGGCTGAAAAGGAGCTCACCTGATTGAGATGTACATAGGACAAACCAATTACTTTTCGCATAATACCATAAGCGGGATCCTCATCACCGGAATGAACATCGATCTGGTTGATTTGTATGATTTGCTCCTCAAGGATCACACCAATTTCCGTCAATTTTTTGGTTAAAGTAATGGTTTGAACCTTTGGGATATAGCCAAGACTTCTGAAGTTGGCAGTGTAAACCCCCGGACGTAAATCAAGTTCAAATTTTCCCTCTTCATTGGTTGATGTACCTAAAGATACCTCCTTAATAAATACGGTTGCATAAGGAATCGGGGAGCCGTCCTTGCTTTTAATCGTCCCTTTAAGGTTATGGGCATACGAAACCAGGCTACTAAATAATAGTAATGTAACGATGAGGGCTGAATGAAAGCGAAAGATCATAACTATTATCCTTTGGTATTACTATTTGTATTTAAAGTTAACAAACTTCAGGCAATAATTGATCATATCTATTGAAAAAGAGTGGAAATGGGAACCCATATCCACTCTTTAAATTATGAAAAACAATATGTAAGCTATTGATTAATAGGCATTAATAATAGCCAGAAAATCTTCTGATTTCAAAGAAGCACCTCCAATTAACCCGCCGTCAATATCTGGTTGGCTGAACAGATCATTGGCGTTGCTGGGGCTGCATGAGCCACCGTAGAGAATTGAAATTTCTTCGGCAACTTCTTTACTATATTTGGCAGAGATCAAACCTCTGATAAAAGCAAGCATGTCCTGAGCCTGCTGTGTTGAGGCAGTAACACCTGTACCGATAGCCCAGATTGGTTCGTAGGCAATAACTAATTTGAGTAATTGTTCAGCTGGTAAAAGGAAGATTGTCTCGTCAAGTTGTTGTTTAACAAACTGATTCTGAGTTCCGGCTTCACGAACCGCCAGAGCTTCACCACAGCAGTAGATCGGTGTTAAACCTTGTTCGAGTGTTAAGGCCAGTTTTTTATTCAATATCTCACTGGTTTCGTGGTAATATTCGCGACGTTCGGAATGACCGATTATCACGTAGGTCGCGCCCGTTGATTTAATCATTGAGACTGAAACCTCTCCGGTATAAGCCCCTTTTGCTACCGCCGCACAGTTTTGTGATGCAACATTTACCCGGGTGGCATCCACAACCTCGGCCACACTGGTCAGGTGAGTGAAAGGTGTGCCAAGAACGACAACTACATCTTTTGCACCTTTTGTCAATACGAGTTCATTTACACTTTTTGCCAGTTCAACACCTTCTTTTACCGTTGTGTTACATTTCCAGTTTCCGGCTACAATTTTCTTTCTCATTACCCTGCTATTTTAAATAATTATAAATTAAAAGCTTAATTGGAATAATTAAGTTACAAAGATAAGACTTAATGGGATAGTCTGAAACAGAGCTTTAACTCAAATCAATGATTTAACTTTTTATTCACTTCAGACCTGATAAATGCTTCGGCTTTTTCAATATCCGGGAAATCGGCATTAGCCCATTTGGCCAGAATGGTCCCCTTATCCAGAAGAATCAACCCCGGATTGGAACGGATAATCGTTTTTAAGGTTGTCTGGTCGGAAAACTGAAATTCATAAGCAGGATGTTGCTTCTGCTGAAATTTAAGAAGCGCAGTTCCTGTAGTTGAAGTGAGTCCAATGAAACGGTAACCCTTATGTCTGGCCCAATTTGCCAGTAAATTGAGCTTTTCCTGCCCGGAATCTGAAGATTTCTCGAGATTAAAGGAAATTACGACGAAGGTAAGCACTGAATCCTTGAGGTAAATGTCCGTAACATTTTGCTGGTCTGAATTTTGAATGGAGAAATCATGAATCGGAGGCCGGTACCCTTTTTTTAACAGCAAGGGGGGATCCATGGACTCGAATTTCCAGTTAATGGTGTCCTGCCACGGATAATCGTGATCTCCGAATTTTTTTAATTCATGGGTATGCCGGTTCCGGTAGTGATAGGTATTCTGATAAACATCGGCAGGGGCACCTGCAGGAATTGACATTCCGTCACTGATGTTGACTCCAACCCGGTAAGGCCTGAAATCCAGCAAAGGTTCATGGATATCGGACCAATAAACCAATGAAAAATAGCTTATCAGCAAGATGGAAAAGAAGATCTTTCGGATTTTAGGACTAGTGATATATAGCAGGTTCTTCCATTTGATCAGCAAAAAAACGACCAAAATAATCAGAAAAACGTTTTTGTAAAAAGTTTCCCAGTTGCTGATAACCAGAGCATCACCGAAGCAACCGCAGTCAGTGACCGGATTCTTCAGCGCGAGATAAAAGGTTAGCGGGGTAAAAAACAGCATAAAGGCAAAGGCCAGTTTTGTTGAAAGCCTGACCAGTATACCGGTCAAAAGGGTTATGCCAATAGCAAATTCTGCAAAGGGAAGCAAAAATGAACCGGGTATCACTAAAAATCCCAAAATCTGAAGATGGAGTGCCTCGAGATAATCTTCCAGTTTATATTGAAAACCTGCCGGGTCAATCCCCTTTACGAAACCTGAAAAAACGAACAAAACTCCGACTAACCAACGAGAGAATACAAGTCCTATTTGCTTCATCCTATTCACATTCAAGTTTGATAAGTCCGAAAATAGCATAGTTAATCATGTCGAGATAATTGGCATCAACGCCCTCCGAAACAATTGTAAGGCCTTGATTATCTTCTATCTGTTTGGTTCTCTTGATCTTCATTAAAATGAGGTCGGTATAGGAACTGATTCTCATCTGGCGCCACGCCTCTCCATAATCATGGTTTTTTTCCATCATCAGGTTTTTGGCCTTCAACAGGTTCTCCATATATTTTTGCTCAGTAATATCGGGAGGAAGTTCATCATCTGAAGGCCCTAATTCCAACTGGATCAGGGCCATGGCACAATAATTAATAATCCCGATAAACTCATCACGTGCATCTTCAGCTATTTTTGAGACACCCTTTTCTTCTATACTCCTGATTCGTTGGGCTTTGATATAGATCTGGTCGGTCATAGATTTAGGTCTCACTATTCGCCACGCAGTTCCGTAATCTTTCATTTTTTTCACAAAAACTGCCCTGCAGATGTCAATGACATGATCAAACTGTTGATTTGTATTATTCATAATTAAATATTGAACCATAAAAGTATTAAAAATTAGGGAATGGATGTGACATTTATTCTTATTTTTGTATCTAATCCGAATGGAGAGTAATCTGTTATTTTGTGTTATTGATTTGATAATTAAATTTTTACAGCCATCATTTCTGTGACACCCCAAATTGAAAAATCGAATATGTTATTTACCCAAAACGATAAAAGTTTTTACAGAAAAAAAAGCACCCTAAATCTGAACGGGCATTTAATTGAATTAAATTCCCCTTTGGTTATGGGAATTTTGAATATTACTCCTGATTCCTTTTATGATGGCGGCCGTTACACCACTGATCTTACAATCTTAAAGCGTGCTGCTCAGATTATTGAAGAGGGAGGCCATTTCATCGATATCGGTGGAATGTCTACACGACCCGGGGCTCAGGAGATCTCCCCTGAAGAGGAAATTGGTCGTTTGCTCCCCGCAGTAAAGATTATTAAAAGGGAATTTCCGGATATCTCACTCTCCGTCGATACTTACCGGTCAGAGGTTGTCCAGGAGGTTTATGATGAAATCGGTGATTTTGCCGTTAATGACGTATCCGGTGGAACCTTTGATATTCAGATGTTTGCAAAAGTGGCAGATTTGAATCTTCCATACATTTTAATGCATACCAAAGGGAAAAGCGCTACGATGCAAAATAATCCTCGTTATACTGATGTGGTTAAGGAGGTGATCCTTTTTTTATCGGCCCAGGTACAAAAGCTGAAACAATCGGGTGTTTGCGATATTCTCATAGATCCGGGTTTTGGATTTGGAAAGAGCGCCGATCATAATTATGAATTGCTGAACCGACTTGATGCCTTTCGCATCTTTGAGCTGCCGATACTGGTGGGTTTGTCGCGCAAGGCAATGATATGGAAGGAGTTAAATCTGACCCCGGATCAGAGTTTGAATGGCACAACGGTCCTCAATACGCTTGCTCTGATGGGGGGATGTGATATTTTAAGGGTTCACGATGTGAAGGAGGCAAATGAAACAATAAAATTAGTTGGCAAAATTAAAAACAGTGGTCAATGATCGATTTATTCATCCAGGTCAGGTTTCTCGATGTAATTGATATATTTCTCGTAGCGATAATTTTCTATGAGATCTATCGGTTGGTAAAAGGGACCGTCGCCCTGAGTATTTTTATGGGAATCTTTTTCATCTTTATCGTATGGCTGGTGGTCAAGTCATTGAAAATGGAGTTGTTGGGATCCATACTGGGGCAGCTTTTTGGTGTTGGGTCGATTGCAATTATCATCGTATTTCAGCAGGAAGTGCGCAGATTCTTACTAATGCTCGGTAGCCGGTACCGTACCAACCGCCGGTTTTCGCTTGAAAACCTCTTCTCAAATCAATTTAAATTTGCTTCCAAGGCCAGTTTACATACCATAGTGGAGGCATGCCGTCAAATGTCGGAAAGTCATACCGGAGCATTGATTGTCCTTGCCAGGGAAAGTGAATTGCAGGAGTATGTTGAAACGGGAAAAAACATCGATGCGGATATCACCTCGGAACTCATTAAGAGTATATTTTTCAAAAATTCGCCGCTACATGACGGGGCCATGATTATATCGCTAAACCGGATTAAATCTGCCCGGTGTATCTTACCCATCTCTCAGAAACTCGAAATTAGTCCCGTCCTGGGATTGAGGCACCGGGCTGCCATCGGACTTTCGGAACAAACCGATGCATTTGTCATTGTTGTCAGCGAGGAGAGCGGCCATATTTCGATCTCCAGCAATGGGGATCTTATGGACAATGTTCCGGCGGATGAACTCTTAAAAATCCTTGAATCGAACTATAAGTAAAAGATATAGAACGAGCAAGGGTCAATAATCATTGACCCTTACCCGTTTCCTACTTCCCATTGACCCTTTGCAGATCAGTTATTTATAGGCATCTGTGTGAACACTTTTCATTGATCTTCCCGATGGATCGGCATTATTGCGGAACGATACATCCCAGGCGAGTGCTTCAGGAGTACTGCACGCAATTGAAGGAACCGAGGGGACACAGCTGGCAGCTGCATCGGAAGGGAAATGCTCAGTAAAGATTGAACGGTAGAAATACTCTTCTTTGGACATCGGGGTATTGATCGGGAAACGGAACATGGCATTCGCCATTTGTTCATCTGAAATCTTTTCAGCCGTCATCGCTTTGAGCGAGTCTATCCAGTTGTATCCTACTCCGTCTGAAAATTGCTCCTTCTGGCGCCATACGACGCTCTCGGGCAGATAATCTTCAAAAGCTTTCCGGAGGATCCATTTTTCCATTTTTCCATCCTTTGCCATCTTATCCTCAGGATTCAGGGTCATAGCGACATCCATAAACTCTTTGTCCAGGAAAGGAACACGACCTTCAACACCCCAGGCAGCAAGCGACTTGTTCGCCCTTAAGCAGTCATAAAGATGCAATTTACTGATTTTCCGGACAGTCTCTTCGTGAAATGCCTGTGCGTTGGGCGCTTTGTGGAAATACAAATAACCTCCGAAGAGTTCATCAGCCCCTTCACCGGATAAGACCATTTTTACCCCCATAGATTTGATTACCCGGGAAAGAAGATACATCGGAGTGGATGCCCGAACGGTTGTAACATCATATGTTTCAAGATGATAAATTACATCACGCAATGCGTCCAAACCTTCCTGAACCGTAAAATGGACTTCATGATGGATCGTTCCAATATGATCGGCAACTTTTTGAGCAGCGGCCAAATCTGGCGAGCCAACAAGACCTACTGCAAAGGAATGAAGCTGTGGCCACCACGCTTCATGGGTATTATCGTCTTCAATTCTGCGACCGGCATATTTTTTGGCAATAGCTGAAATAACCGATGAATCGAGTCCTCCGGAAAGAAGAACACCATAAGGTACATCAGACATCAGTTGGCGGTGAACCGCATCCTCAAGGGCCTTCCGCAGAACATCAATATCGGATTTGTTATTTTTAACGGTTTCAAAATCATTCCAGTCACGGTTATACCATTTGGTCATGACACCCTCTTTACTGTAGAGATAATGTCCGGGAAGAAATTCTTCAATCTTTTTGCAGGTTCCTTCCAGTGCTTTGAGTTCTGAGGCAAAGTAGACATTTCCGAAGGTATCCCATCCCATATACAATGGAATGATTCCAATATGATCACGTGCTACGAGATAACAATCATTTTCTTCATCATAGAGAACGAAAGCAAAGATACCGTTAAGCTCCTCCAGAAAATTGATCCCTTTTTCACGGTATAACGCCAGAATAATTTCGCAATCAGATTCTGTAAGGAAATCATAATGATCCTCAAGTGGTTTTCTCAATTCACGGTGGTTATAAATTTCACCGTTAACCCCTAACACAAGCTTTTTGTCTTTACTGTAAAGAGGCTGCCCTCCTGATGAAGGATCGACAATAGCGAGTCGCTCATGGGCAATAATAGCTTTAGAACCGCAATAAATCCCCGACCAATCCGGTCCGCGATGGCGAATTCTTTTTGACATCTTCAGGACCTGAACCCTTAAATCCTCTGCTTTTACCTTTAAATCAAATACTCCGACAATACCACACATATATTTTCTGATTAGAATCGTTTTCCCTTATACGGCAACAATAAGAACAAATCTTGGTCGCCAAAAATACAAAAATCTTTTATAGAATGAAGATTCGAACCAAAAAGGTAACAAAAATCATTCTTTCTTCTTTAAGGCATCTTTTATCTTTTTCCAGATGTTTGTTTTAGGCTCCTCTTCCTTCGGAGCTTCTGCCTTTACATCCGGTTGATTATTAGTTTCTTTGGCTCTTGCCTGATGGTCTGCTTTATGTTCATCCTGTTTTCTGGAATCTCCGCCAAAAAGGTTCCAGATGCTTGATTTCTTTTTCTCCCGGTAGGTTTCTCTAAAATGGGGAATATCCAGCATGGCCAGTGTTGACTCGTCCAGAACGGGGAATGGATGATTTTTATAATCTCTGAATGCAGGATCATGATATAGTTTATTGAAGAATTTCCCGGTAATGGGAAGTGCCATATAACCGCCCCGACCCAATGCAATATTTCGGAAGTGAATGGAAGGCTCTTCTCCACCAACCCAGCAACCGGTCACAAGATCAGGTGTATAACCCATAAACCATCCGTCGGCAAAATTTTGGGTGGTCCCTGTTTTTCCTGCAAATGGCCCTTCAATTTTATAAAGGGATCTGATTTCAGAGCCGGTCCCTTCATTGACCACCGATTCCAGGAAATGGGTGATTATTTTGGCAGTTTCGGGTGACATTGCCTCCTGCTCCTGGTTCTCAGGGGTAAATCTCTGGAGCACCTTCCCATGACCATCCTCAATCCGGATCAGGTAATTGGGAGTTATGGTTTTCCCGAGATTATCGAGGCAGGCATAGGCCTGTGCCAGCTGTAGCAGCGGAATATCTGCAGATCCCAAAGCCAGTGAAGGGACCTCGGGCAAATCGGCTTTAATTCCCATTTTACGGGCAAGTGAAATAGCTTCAGAGATACCTGAATCCATGATCACCTGAACGGAAACCGTATTCACCGATTTACAAAGTGCCCCTTCAAGCGAATAATATCCGCCATATTCATCATTCGAATTTCCGGGTGACCAATCCTGGTATTCGGAATAGGTATTCTTTTCGTTGGGGTAATATTTATCCGGAGGTATTCCATGTTCAATGGCAGAGGCATAAAGAATCGGTTTAAAGGTTGATCCTACCTGGCGCGGTGCCATCATATGATCAAACTGGAAATGCCTGAAATCATTCCCCCCAATCCAAACCTTAATATCGCCCGAACCGGGATCCATGGCAATAAATGCGCTGTGGAGAAGTTTCAGACTGTATCTCACCGAATCGAGAGGAGTCATACGTACCTGCTTATCCCCGTCCCAGGAAAAGAGCTTCATATTTACCGGCACTTTAAAGGCTTCAGTGATCTCAGCTGCAGATTTGCCTCCCTCCTTCATCTTGTGATATCTTTCCGATCTTTTCATCGCCCGGAGAACAACAGCATTGTTTTTTCCCCAGGGATCTTTTCCATCCCAATGCTTCTCGAAGGTAGCCTGCAACTCTTTCATCTTTTCCTGTTGCGCCATCTCTGCATAACGCTGCATCCTGAAATCAATGGTTGTTACAATCTTTAAACCGTCGGTATAAAGATTATAGGGATTTCCATCGGCCTTGGCATTCTCAGCACACCACTCCTCGAGCTGAGGTCTGATCAGCTCCCTGAAATAGGCAGCCGGACCTGTATTGTAAACAAGATAATTGTATTTTAATCCCAGAGGTTCACTGCTGTACCTTCTGGCCTGATCCGATGTAATATACTTATATTTAGCCATTTGAGAAATAACTGTATTTCTCCTTTGGATAGAGCGGTCCGGATTGGTTCGCGGATTGTAATAATTATTGGCCTTTAACATCCCTACAAGTGTAGCTGCCTGGGCAACGGTGAGCTTATTGGGCCTCACACTGAAAAAACGCTCCGCGGCCAGTTCAATTCCATAGGTATTCTCGCCGAAGGGAACCGTGTTCAGGTATAAGGTGAGGATCTCCTCCTTGGTATATAAACGTTCAAGACGATAGGCAATGATCGATTCCCGGATCTTGCTTACCGGTAAAGTCAAAGGTCCGTAATTTTTTCGCCCAAAAATATTCTTGACAATCTGTTGCGATAGGGTGGACCCGCCTCCGGAGCTGTGATCGGTCAAAATAAACGTTTTGACAACCACCCTTAATAATGCCCATTCATCGATCCCCCGGTGTTCATAAAACCGGTTGTCTTCAGTTGCAATCAAGGCGTTGATCAGCATGGGAGAGATCTCTTTGAAACTGACATTGCTGCGGTCCTCGATGTAATATCGCCCAAGTAATTTGTTATCTTTGGAATAAACTTCCGAGGCAACAGGTTCTTTGATTTTAATCAGTGTATTTGCATCCGGCAATTGTCCAAAGGTTCCAACGTAAACCAGAGCAAAAAGGACCAGCAGCAGAAACAATCCAAAGAGCATTAGCTTTAATCCCCAGATCAGAACTCTTTTGAAAATCGATTGTTTAGAAGTTGAAGAACTTCGGGTAAAGAATCCTTTCGACTTTTTCCTGGTTTCGGATCCCTTATTTTTTTTTAATGACATATTTTTGAATCTTATCATCTCTGTTTGATATCCAGATAAACTCAATAAAGCATGAAAATCGCGATCTCCGGCAGTACAGGATTTATAGGAAAACAACTGACTGGCTATTTGTTCCAACGTGGCCATGAAATTACTGTGATTTCACGTAACGATTTTACCGCAACAAATAATCAGCTTGCAAAGTTAATCATTTCTGCTGATGTAATCCTAAATCTTGCAGGTTCATCGGTTTTATGCAGGTGGAATCAGCAAAATAAACAACAAATTCTTTCCAGCCGCATTGATACAACAAGGTTATTGGTTGATGCCGTACGCAAAAATGCAGCGGTTCATCTTCCTGAGATTTTTTTAAATGCATCAGCAATCGGAATTTATCAGGAAGCGGGTATTCACGATGAATCATCGGATGCATTAAACACCGATTTTCTGGCCTCTGTCTGCAACGCCTGGGAAAATGAAACTGCCCCGCTGAAACAGCTAAATCTTAGAACATGTATTTTAAGGACCGGAATAGTGCTTGGAACCACCGGTGGCTCATTTGCAAAGATGTTTCCCTTGTTTAAATTTGGATTGGGCGGAAAAATAGGATCAGGTATGCAATCATTCTCCTTTATACATATAGCCGATTATTGCCGGGCAATCCTTCACCTGATTGATAACCCCCAAAGTTCCGGCATTTATAACATGGTAAGCCCGGAACCAACAACCAATGAGTCATTTACCCGGACCCTGGCTGGTCATCTGCATCGTCCTGCCTTTTTTACAGTTCCTGAATTTGCGTTAAGACTGGTTTACGGACAGGCCGCAGAACTATTGACCAAAGGGGTAAATGTGAGGCCGGCCCGGCTTCTCAGTGAAGGTTTCCGGTTTAATTATCCCGATATATCCTCAGCCCTGTTGGATTTGATTCATGAAGATTGATTAATTATTGATTGGTAAATAATTGAAAGGAACAATGAATAAAAATAACCAGGATAAAAAAGTTCCTCCGATTTATATTGTTTCAGGGGGGAAAGGACTCGCAGGTGATGCGGTTGTTCAATCGGTATTGATTCAATTCCCGAATAACAAAGTTCCGGTTATCATTGTCCCTGACGTGCTGAACCAGTCAAAAATCGATGAATTAATCAAAACCGCACAGGCAACCAAGGGGGTCATTGTGCATACAATGGTGGATCCGGAGACCAGGCAATTGCTCATTCAATCGTGTACTCAACACCTGGTTAACCATATTGACCTGGTGGGAGATCTTTCAGATTATCTGTCCGGCTTATTAAATACCAGGCCAATCAGTAAGCCGGGATTATACAGGCTAAGTCATATTGATTATTTCAGACGCGTTGAAGCGATCGATTTTACCCTCAAAGTGGATGATGGGCAGAATCCGGAAAAGATAATCCAGGCGGATATTGTTTTAACCGGTGTCTCTAGGACCGGAAAGACACCTTTGAGTGTTTATCTGGCTATGTTTGGCTGGAAGGTTGCCAATGTTCCGCTTGTACCTGGAATTAATCCTCCTGTTGATTTGTTCAAGGCAGATCCCGGCAGGGTTTTTGGGCTGAATATTTCTCCGGTTTATCTCATCGCCCAGCGGGCAAACCGGGTCAGAACGCTTCATATGGAAGAGACAACCGATTACATCAACAAACGAAAAGTGGGAGAGGAGCTCGAATATGCGCGACGGATTTTTGAAAAAGGGGGATTCACCGAAATTCAGATCACCAATAAACCCATCGAATCGTCGGCAAATGAGATACTGACCATCCTAACCAGTCGCTTTAACCAGGATAAGTGGAAACAGGAAACTGAATAAACCGATCAATTGCCCAATTGAAAGCGTAATCGTTTCAATTCTATTTCAGCTATTTTGGCTGCATAATTGAGGTTGACCAATTGATAACCTGTAGTCTCATAACTTGCCTGAGCGGCTTTAACATCCAGGATAGTTGCCTGATTTACCTTGAATTGCCGGAGTACAACATTAATCAGTTTAGCCGATAATTGTACCGAATTCAGCTGAGAATCCAATTGTTGAAGTGAAGAGCTGTATGCCTGAAAGGTTGTAACAGCTCCTGCAATAAGGCTGTTCAGCAGACTTTCCATTTGTAATTTTGCAATATCGACATTAAACACCGCTGTTTCCTTCTGAATTTTATACGAATTGCCATTGTATATCGGAACCTGAACCGTCACCCCGGCATAAGGACCTAAATTTTGATTAATAAGGGTCAGGCCAGCGGTGCTTTGGCTCCGATTGTAATTGAGCCCGGTGTTAAGGCGCAGGGAAGGAAAACGTAAGGTGGAGACCTCCTTAACAACCTGTTCATTTATTCTGACCTGCTGTTCCGAGGAGAGATATTGCGGGTTTCGGTTCAGGTATCCGAGAACCGAATTGAGTTCGATCGATTTATCCACCACAATACTGTCTTTCACTGTAAAAGGGTAATATCTCTTAATGCTCATCAGAAGAAGAAGCTGTGTCTTTGTCTGGTCAACAACCAGTTCCTGACTTTTGAGGTTCTGGGACATCGTATTTACATCGATCAGAGCCTGCAAATAATCGGCATCATTGGCCATACCTACCCGCTTCCGGTCAGAAACTATTTCCAGTTTCTTCTGTGATACATCCAGTGAAGTTTGCATGATCTTCAAATAGCCCTGTTGCCTGATAACATCATAGTACTTTGCCATTACGGCGGCAATACTGTTCTGAATCTGGAGGTTTAATTGCAGTTCGCTTTGTTTTTGAAGGTCACGAAGTCGCTCGCGCGTAGCATATACCCTAAATCCGTTAAAAAGTAATACCCCGGCTGTTAAACTTGAAGTCAGGGTGTTTCCGGTGGCGCTGTTACTCTGAATCTCGGAACCGCTGTTTAATTTCTGAAGAATGGTGGTTTCTGACTCGTTATCGACCAAACTCCCGCTCACACCCGGAAGTGCACCCGCCATTCCTGCTGTATTATTGATTTTATTGATCTTAACACTCGTCACAGCAATCCGGATATCAAAATTGTTTTTCAGGGTGGTATCAATGGCACTCTTCAGGGTTAATGAAGTCTGACCGGCAGCCATAAATGGCAGGATCAGGATCAGGAGTGAACAGAACAGCTTCATTTTGGATTATTTAAACTGATTATCAATTTCTTCCGCACTCTTATGCCGTCCTGAAACGAACGTATAAATAGCCGGAATAACGAACAAGGTAAGGATAAGGGAGAACAGGATCCCTCCGACAATGACAACTCCCAACGGAACCCGGCTCGATGCCGCTTCTCCAAGACTGAGTGCAATAGGTAATGCTCCTAATGAAGTAGCCAGACTGGTCATCAGAATGGGGCGTAATCGTTGGCTTGCAGCCTCCACAACTGCTTCGAATTTCGATAATCCCAGCGCCCGTTTCTTATTGGCAAATTCGACAATCAAAATTCCGTTTTTGGTAACCAGCCCGATTAACGTGATCATTCCAATTTCTGAAAATATATTCAGCGTCTGTCGGAATATCCAAAGGCTCAGAATGGCACCCGCAATTGCTAAAGGTACGGTAAGCATGATAATGAACGGATCCCTAAAACTTTCAAACTGTGCCGCCAGGACAAGGTAAATAAGCAGCAGGGCGAGGATAAAGGCGAACCCTACATTCGAAGAGCTCTCGGCATAATCACGCGAAGGACCACTCAGTGAAGTCTGGAAACTCTCATCCAGCATTTTCTCGCTGATCTTTTGCATGGCAGTTACCCCGTCACCAATCGTTTTTCCTTCGGCCAGTGAAGCAGAAAGTGTTGCTGATTTATAGCGGTTAAAATGGTAGAGCGATGGTGGATTCGCGTTGGGTGACATATCGAGCACTTCAGTCAGTGCAATAGTATTGCCAAGGTTATTCCGCACGTATAACTTGGTAATATCCGTTGGCTGCTGTCTGTCCGGCAGGCCAACCTGACTGATTACCTGGTATTGCCGGCCATTCATGATAAAATAAGCCAACCGTCTTCCGCTGAAGGCACTCTCCAGGACTGCAGAAATATCGGTTACGGTAAGCCCCAGTTCACGTGCCTTGATCCGGTCAATAATAATATCGACCTCAGGTTTGTTGAATTTAAGATTCACATCCACATTCTGGAAGGTCTTATCATTTCGGGCCGCATCCAGAAATTTGGGAATGACCGATTTCAGCTTTTCGAAATCGAGATTCTGGATTACAAACTGAACCGGCAAAGCTCCCCTGGAACTCAGGCCAACTGCGATGGTTTGTTCTTCAACAGGGAAAATTCGAAGGTTGTTAAACTGGGTGATTCTTTTGGTTAAATCCCTCACCACATCACTCTGAGACCTTTTACGTTCCGAGGCAGGAAGAAGGGCAAGTCTGCCGCTTCCTGCATTCATCCCTGTACCGCTGAAACCGGGTATAGCCAAAAATGAAAATGATCTTTCAGGAAATGAATCGATTAGAAAATTAGAGAAACCGGTCCCTGAATCCATCATGAACTTGTAGCTTGTGCCCTCGACTGCGCTGAGCTGGAACCTGATCATCCCTTTATCTTCCAGTGGAGCCAATTCACTTTGGAGATTCCGGCCAATAAAATAGGTGATCAGCAGACATGCCAAAACAATATACCAGGCAAATCCCCTCCGTTTAATGAATTGATGAAGGGTCTTCTTGTACCCGTTTTCCATCCCGGTGAAAAAGGGTTCCGTTTTCCGGTAGAGCCAGCCATGTTGTGACTTTGGCCGATTCAGGTAAACATTAAGAACCGGGGTGATCGTAAGCGATACAAACGCTGATATTAAAACGGCGGATGCTACAACGACCGCAAACTCCCGGAACAGACTCCCGACAAATCCCTGAAGAAACAATACCGGTAAAAAAACGATTGCCAGCGTGAGCGAAGTGGAAATCACGGCAAAGAAAATTTCAATACTCCCTTCGAGTGCTGCCTTTCGGATATGCATCCCGTTTTCAAATTTCCGGAAGATATTCTCAGTCACAACAATCCCGTCGTCTACAACCAGTCCGGTTGCCAGAATAATTCCAAGCAGGGAGAGTATATTGATGGAATACCCGGCAAGATACATCACGAAAAAGGTGGCAATCAGTGAAATCGGGATATCGATCAATGGCCGTATCGCAATCAGCCAGTTTCTGAAAAATGCAAAAATAACAAGGATTACCAGCAAAAATGCGATTAACAAGGTCTGCTTGACTTCAGTGAGTGACTTGCGGACATTGGTGGTGTTGTCAATCAGGGTTGTGAACTCAATGTCACTCTTAGTCGATTTCTTAATCTCATCGAGTCGCTTATTAAATTCATCGGAAATATTGATGTAATTTGCCCCCGGCTGCGGCATGATGGCCAGTCCTACCGCGTTAACCCCATTTAATTTCCAGCTTTGCTCATAGCTTTCAGGGCCGATCTCAACCTTTGCCACATCACTTAAACGGACAATCCCCGTATTATCTTCATGGATAATCAGGTCCCTGAAATCTTTTTCAGTGGTAAGCCGCCCCAGTGCCCGTATCGTCAGTTCGGTCTTTTCACCATATATTTTTCCGGATGGAATTTCAACATTTTCCTTGTTTAATACCGTTTCAACATCATTAAAACTGATATTGAAGGCATTCAGTTTGTCCGGATCGACCCATAGACGCATTGCCGGGCGTTTCTGACCAATAATACTCACCCCGCTGACCTCCGGGATGGTCTGAAATTTATTCTGAAGAACATTTTCAGCATAATCACTCAGTTCCATTAATCCCTTACTCCGGCTTTGCAGGGCAATAAGAATAATGAAATCACTGTTGGCATCGGCTTTTGTCACAACCGGCGGCGCATCAATATCCTGGGGCAGGTTGCGCACTGCCTGACTCACTTTATCGCGTACATCGTTGGCTGCGGCTTCGAGATTCGTGCTTAATGTAAACTCCACACTGATATAACTGCTGCCAATCGAGCTCGAGGAGGTGATTGTACGAATGCCTGGGATACCATTGATAGACTTTTCAAGGGGCTCGGTTATCTGACTCTCTATAATGTCGGAGTTGGCACCGGTATAGACTGTACTTACGGTAATTACAGGTGGATCGATAGCCGGATAATCGCGGATCCCTAAAAATTTGAAGCCAATCAATCCAAACAGAATCAGTCCCAAACTCATTACGGTTGCGAAAACGGGTCTCTTTAGCGATAGTTCTGAAATGTTCACGTTATCAGTTCAATAAGGTTATAACCTGAAAAGGGTAGGATTAAATGAGCTCTTTCAGGCTCTTAACCTGTTTGATTTTTACCTTCGTATTCGGGCGAACATAGAGCATACCGCTCACCACAATACTGTCTCCGGGATCTATTCCCTTTGTAATCTCAATGATATTCCCGTTTCTTAAATTGGTTTCCACAGTTTTGAAAATGGCTTTGCTGTTTTTGATGATTACCACCTGACTTGAAAATGCTTCTGGAATAATGGAGTTCGTAGGGATGATCATCGCCTTCCTGTTTTTATCCAGTAAAACCTTTACAAAAGCCCCGGGAGGAATCATTCCGCCAGTAAGAACAGCCCTGACCTTAATATTGCGTGTGACTGAATTGATCTGGGGATCGATGGCTGTTATGATTGCAGTAAGACTTTCACTTGAGTTATTCATTTGAACCTTCACCTTATTCCCCTTCAATAGCAGCGAGATATAGGTTTCAGGAACAGAAAAATCAATTTTCACCTTGTCATTCTGACCCAAGGTTCCGAGTAGCGTCTGAGGGGTAACATAGGCCCCGGGACTAACCAGCCTTAAGCCCAGCTGACCTGAAAACGGGGCTCTGATTACCGTTTTATCCAGTTGGGCATCCACATACTTCAGATTAGCCTCCAGTGTACTCACTTGGTTTACAGCGCTATCATAATCTGCTTCATTTACTCCGTTCACATTGAGCAGATCGTGGAGTCGTTTTTCAGTTTTAATCGCCAAATCGAGCTGAGATTTGTACTGCTCTCGCTGAGCCTGCAAATCTGCATCATTAATCTTGGCCAAAATAGTTCCCTGCGTTACGATTCCCCCGTCCGGAACATTCAAATAAATCAGCCGTCCGCTCACCTCCGGATGAAGGTCCACGAGTTCATTGGACAAAACGGTTCCGTTAACTTCCAGATTACTGGCAAAATCTTCGTTCCCCGCAATGATCACATCAACAAAAACAGGTGGCTTTTCCTTTGATTTTTGCTCTTTATTGTTCAGCGTGCAGGAAAAGAGTAAAGACAATAAAAAGAAGGTCCTGATGGAAATTAAAATCTTCATATGCGATTGATAAATTCAATATCACTGGAATTAAAAAGGCGAGTCCTGGTTCGGAAAATATGCAGCCGTATTTTTAAAATTACCGCAAATGTAATTTAAATTTTAGTACAGTTCTCTTTTAATTATTTGATAATTTAAATCACTATTTTTAGGGGTCAAACCGGATTCTATATCCGGATATAAGGCTATATTTGCGGCTCGTATAACCGGTTTTAGGTAGAACAAATTCTGTAATTTGAAATTTCTATCATGTTTGGAAAAGTAGACTTCTTCAATAAAATCAAAAAGGGTATTTTAATATCACTATTTCTGGGAGTACCCGGTTTTTTGATTGCACAAACTGTTCGCGATACCCTGCCTTCCAAAGTTACGTTATCACAGTGCAGAGTATATGCCATAACCAATCACTCGCTGATTAAGCAATCTGTTCTTGATGAAGAAATCACGCGCCGAGATATCCGGATTGCCTTATCGGGATGGTATCCCCAACTTGAATTTAATGCTAATATGCAGCATTATCTTCAGGTTCCGCTGGCCTCCTATCCGAATCTGTTTAATCCCTCTGCCCCGAATATTTCCTTCCCCTCAACCACGACCAACACTTCAGCCGGGATTTTTTCTGCCAGCCAGACCTTGTACAGCAATAACCTGTTTTATGCGGCCAGAACCTCTAAGGAACTTCGCAATCAGGCTGCTGAAAACACCGTGAACTCGAAGATTAATATCTATGTGGATGTCACCAAGGCTTTTTTTGATGTGCTATTGACCGAGGAGCAGTTGGATGTCCTGGCTGAGGACATCCTTCGCCTGCAGCGCAATTACAAGGATGCATTCAGCCTTTATAAAAATGGTCTGACAGACAAGATCGACTACCAGCGCACCGAAATATCCCTGAGCAATATGCAGGCTCAAAGAAGAACTACGGAAGAATCGCTTAAGTCTAAATATGCTGTTCTAAAGCAACTTATGGGAGTGGTTCCTGAAAAGCAACTGACTGTATCCTTCGATTCCTCCAAATATGAGAATGAAATTCTGATTGATACGACAAGCTTGCTGGATTTTAATAAACGGATTGAATATCAGTTGCTCCAGACTAAACTAAAATTGCAGAATTCTGAAATCAGTTATTATAACTGGTCATTTCTTCCCACTTTTTCTGCTTTTTATGAAAATAGTCCGGCATATTCAAGCGACCAATTTTCAACATTGTATAATAAAAACAATCCAACTTCGCTGTTTGGTTTGAAACTGACCCTTCCCCTGTTCCAGGGAATGAACCGGATCGAGAACCTGAACAAGGCTAAACTTCAGTACCATCGGCTCGAACTTGGGATTGATTATCTGAAAAGTATGATCAATACTGAATATACCCAGGCTCTTTCAGGGTATACCAGCAATCTGAACGAACTGAAAATTGCAAAAAACAATATCTCACTGGCCCGGAATATCTTCAACACGGTAAAACTTCAGTATACCAAAGGAATTAAGGCCTATCTTGAAGTGATCGTGTCCGAAACCGATCTCCGTACGGCCGAGCTTAATTATTTAAATATTCTTTTCCGGGTTCTTTCGAGCAAGGTCGACCTTGAAAAGGCGTTAGGAATTATAAAAATCGATGAGTATCGAATCCGAAATAATTAGTGTGTAGTGATAGCTGAATTTCAAATTTGTAAAATATGTCCAGAATATCTTGCCTTATAAAATATTTTGCGCTGATTGCAGGGCTCCTTTCCTGCAGTGGAAATGGAGAAACTAAAAAACCTGGGGAATCTGCCACTCCTGTTACGGTCACGCTTGTTCATCAGGAAAGAGCGGTATTCTACAATTCCTACCCGGCGAATATCGTAGCCTTAAAGGAAGTGGAGGTTCGGGGTCAGGTTAGCGGCGTCATCACGGGCATCTATTTTATGGAGGGAAAGGAGGTTCATTCCGGTGATAAATTGTACGAGATCGATCGGCGTAAATATCAGGCAGCTTTCGAGGAAGCACAGTCAAATGTGAAGATTGCTGAAGATAACCTTGAGAAAGTTCAGCGTGATGCAAACCGGTACACGGATCTTGCAAAACAGGATGCGATAGCGGAACAGCTGCTTGACCATGCCCTGACCGATCTTAAAAATGCCAGACAGCAGCTAAACGCGGCAAATTCGGAACTTACAAAAGCCAAAACCGATTTTGAATACTCCTTAATCAAGGCTCCCTTTGATGGCACGATCGGTTTTTCGAATGTAAAACTGGGAGCCCTCATTACCCCGGGACAGACACTGCTGAATGTGATATCCTCTGACAATCCCATAGGCGTTGATTTTGAAATTACCGAAAATGAACTTGGCCGCTTTCAACACCTGGACAACGCCTTAATATCAAATAACGATTCCACATTCCGGATTACGCTTCCCAATAATGCCATCTATCCTTATTCCGGAAAGATCAGCGTCATCGACAGGGCAGTGGACCCCCAAACCGGATCAATCAGGGTTAGGATTACAGTTGTAAATAACGACAAAATACTGAAACCGGGAATGAGTTGTAAAGTCATGGTTTTAAATGATAATTCGGGTCAGCAATTACTTGTCCCCTTCAAGGCAGTGCTCGAGCAGCTCGGAGAATATTTTGTCTTTGTCGTGAAAGAGAATAAAGTTAGTCAGTTAAAGATCTCACTTGGTCCCCGGGTTCTTTCGGATGTGATTGTTTTAAAGGGACTTGAAGGGGGAGAGACCATTGTTGTTGATGGCATTCAAAAACTGCATGATGGCTCACCGGTTACCACTGAAACATCACAAAAGTCCCGGCTTAAATAATTTTGGAAGCGAAATAAATTGAATCTTATTTTATGATAGCTGATACCTTCATCAGACGCCCCATCACAGCCATTGTCATTTCTTTGGTCCTGGTCATTGTGGGGACTTTATCGATAATTAACCTGCCGGTCAGTCAGTATCCCGATATTACACCTCCGGTTGTCCAGGTGCTAAGCCAGTTTACGGGGGCCGATGCCACAACGGTTGAGCAAACTGTTACAACGCCAATCGAGATCCAGGTCAATGGGGCTCCAAACATGGATTTTATCCAGAGCAACAGCACCAATGATGGCCGTTCGTCGCTGAATGTCTATTTTGATATTGGAACCAATGTCGATAACGCAACCACTGAAGTTCAGAACCGCGTGAATATTGCAACCCCGATTCTGCCTGACGAAGTGAAGAGACTGGGCATTACCGTCCGCAGACGAAATCCAAGCGGACTGCTGAATGTGGCGATCTATTCTCCCAAAGGGACCCATAACATTCAGTTTCTGGATAATTATACGAATATATTTGTCAGGGATGCCCTTTTAAGGGTGAAAGGGGTAGGCGATATCTATGCCAGGACCGATGAATTCAGTATGCGTATCTGGTTGCGGCCCGATAAAATGGCCAGTCTGGGTTTGTCAGCTTCTGAAGTTCTGAGTGCGATCCAGGAGCAAAATGTTCAGGTAGCCGCCGGTTCAATCGGAACCTCCCCGCAGCCTGCCGGCCAGCCTTTTGAGTACTCTGCAGTGGTCAACGGAAGACTCAGCAGTGTCGATGATTTCAATAAGATCGTAGTGCGGTCTAATCCTAAAATCGGTTCAATCGTATATTTGAAGGATGTGGGACGTGTGGAACTGGGTAAATTCAACTATTCAGGAAGGGCGTTTGTGGATAAGCGTCCCTCATCTTACCTGATCGTCTACCAGACCCCGGGCAGCAATGCCATCGATGTGGCCAATGGTATTTACAAGGTCATGGACAAGTTGAGCCAATCCTTTCCGAGTGATGTGGCTTATGTAGTCCCGTTCGAATCGGTTTCGGTGGTCAAGGTGTCGATCAGCGAAGTCGTAAAAACGCTGCTCGAAGCTTTGGCACTTGTTGTGCTCGTAGTGTTTATTTTTCTGCAGGACTGGCGCTCTACGATAATTCCGGTACTGGCAATCCCGGTATCAATCATAGGAACTTTCATCTTTTTTATACCGTTGGGATTTACCATTAACAAGCTGACCCTTTTTGGATTTGTGCTGGCCATCGGTATTGTGGTGGATGATGCGATTATTGTGGTCGAAGCGGTGCGACGATATATGGAAGAGCAGCACTTATCGCCACGTGAAGCGGCCCACAAAGCCATGGCCGATATTTCAGGTCCTGTTGTTGCCATTGCCCTTGTGCTGGCAGCGGTATTTGTCCCTGCAGGTTTCCTGCCCGGAATCGTAGGACGGTTGTATCAGCAGTTTGCGATTACAATTGCCATTTCGGTGCTTATCTCAGCCTTTGTGGCACTCTCTCTGACTCCGGCATTGTGTTCGCTATTTCTGAAACCACACCATATCACAAAATCTTCCACTGGTCTTAATTACTTCTTTTTCCGTTTTAACGAATGGTTTTCCAGGCGAACCGAGGGTTACACCAAAAACGTCAGAACGGCCATTAAACATTCGCGGTATATCGTGATCCTGCTGGTTGCGATCATGTTTGGAACCTATATCATGCTTGTTAAAAAGCCAACCGGATTCATCCCGTTGGAGGATGAAGGGCGCGTGTATATCACCTTTGAACTGCCGGAGGCATCTTCCACCTACCGCACCGTTGAGGTGATGCATAAATTAATGGATATCCTGAGCCAGATCAAAGGGATCCAGCATTATTCGGCCATTGCAGGGCTAAACGTGATTACCGGAGCCTCCAAGAGTAATGGTGGAACGGTGTTTTGTATGTTAAAAACATGGGATGAGCGAACCAGTAAGGAAGATCAGCTAAACGGGATAATGGCCCAGATGCAGGCGAAATTTGCAGCCATCCGGGAGGCAAACATTGTGGTGATACCTCCTCCGGCAATACCCGGACTGGGTGCGACCGGTGGTTTTACGTTCGAACTTCAGCAGCGCGAAAGCAACGATGATATCAAAACCTTCGAAAAGAACGTAAATACCTTTATGGCGGCAGTCAATAAGCGTCCCGAAATAGCCCGCGCTATCACCTTCTTTAATGCCCGGACACCCGGATATCAGCTGACCGTTGACCGTGAGAAATGCAAAAAGATGGGGGTCAGTATCGCAGAAGTCTTTAATACGATTCAAACCTATCTTGGCAGCTCCTATATCAATGACTTCACGATTTACAACCGGGAATTCCACGTGATCGTTCAGGCCGACACGCTGTTCAGAAATGATATCGTCTCGATGGATAAGTATTATGTCCGGAATTACCAGGGAAACATGCTGCCGCTAAGCGCCGTAATGAGCTACAAAGTCAGCGAAAACGCCTCGATGCTTACCCATTATAACCTGTATCGCATGGCTGAATTTGTGGGTAATTCCAAAGCCGGATACAGTTCAGGTCAGGCGCTTAAGGCTTTGCAGGAAACTGCCGACCAGGTACTGCCCAAAGGATATGGCTATGAATTTTCCGGTTTGAGCCGCGAAGAGGTGAAGGCGGGCAACACTTCAACCTATATCTTTATCTTATCCTTGTTATTTGTATTTCTGTTTCTCTCGGCGCTTTATGAAAGCTGGACGGTACCATTTACAATACTTCTTGGTGTGCCGCTGGCAGCTTTTGGGGCCATTTTAGCCTTAACACTGCTACCGAATCTTTCCAATAATGTCTATGCCCAAATAGGATTGATCACCCTGATCGGTCTAGCTGCCAAAAATTCCATCCTTATTGTTGAATTTGCCAAAGAGCGCGTTGACCAGGGATTTGAAATTGTAGCTGCTACCATTGAGGCAGTCCGTCTGCGCTTGCGACCTATCCTGATGACCTCGTTTGCCTTTATCTTTGGAGTATCGCCGCTCGTTTTGGCTACCGGGGCAGGCGCAATAGGACGGCAAACCATTGGCTGGTCGGTACTTGGGGGAATGCTCGCAGCAACTTCATTAGGCGTTTTCATCATCCCGGTATTGTTTATCCTGATCATCCGCCTCACCTATGGGAAGCAAAAACTGGCCGAACTTCAGGCAAGACGCAATGCATCCGGTGACAGTCTCGTGGAAGATAGCATTTAGGTTGCTTAAAAACAGGTAATTTGGATGATTTAGAAAGATTGCTTCGTCGCTATTAAAATATTCCCGGGCCATTAGGTGTACAAATACCGTTTGATATTGCGCTTGGGCGTTTTTTCAAACTCCTTTTCGACCAGGATAATTGAACTGAGCTGGGCAAATTTGGGGAGTTCCTTGTTGACCTGTTTGCAATTCTCCGCCATAATCTCTTTTAATCGCTCCGGATCAGGCTTTTCAGCTTCAATCAACTCCGGATCGGGGTAAACAAAGGCGATCATCTTCCCACCCCTTTCGGTAATCACACACTCAAGCACATAAGGATAGTTGCTGAGTTTGGCCTCCATCTCTTCAGGATAAATATTCTGCCCGGATGGTCCAAGCAACATATTTTTGCATCGTCCGCGGATATAAATAAAATCTTTAGAATCGGTTATTCCAAGATCACCCGTGTGAAGCCACCCTTCGTTGTCAATGGCGTCTGCTGTAGCTTGCTCATTTTTATAATAGCCAAGCATAACGTTAGGCCCCTTTACGAGTATTTCACCTACCTCCCGATAAGGATCTTTCGAATCGATGCGTACCTCCATCCGGTCCACGAGCCTTCCTGCCGAAGAGGGTCGGAAACTGTTCCAGGGCTCGTACGAGATCAGCGGTCCGCATTCGGTCATTCCATACCCGATGGTAAATGGAAATCTGATTTTCCGGAAGAAGGTCTCAACCTCATGATTCAGGGGCGCACCGCCAATCACGATTTCATGGAAATTTCCCCCAAAAGTTTCTATGAGCGTAGCCCTGACTTTTTTGTGCAAAATCAGCCGGATCCCCGGGATCTTAAGCATGAATTTCACGACCGGTTTTTCCAGCGCCGGAAGAATCCGTTTCTTGTATATTTTTTCGATGACCAGTGGCACCGAAAGGATCAGTCTTGGTTTTACCTCCTGAAAGGCCTTGATAATCAGCTGCGGAGTGGGAGCCTTGGAGAGGAAACTAACATGGCACCCAACCGATACGGGGAATAAAAACTCGAAGAGTAACCCGAACACATGGGCCATGGGGAGGAACGAAACAATCCGTTCCCCGGCTTGTAAAGGCATGTGATCCTGGGCATAGATAATATTCGAGAGTAAACTTCGCGCAGGAATCATCACCCCCTTGGTAAATCCGGATGTGCCGCTGGTATATGAAATGATACTCAGCTCATCACCTTCATTCCCGGTCAATTCAAAATTTTCGGGTGAAGACTCGCCGGCATGTTCAACCGTAAAACACTTCTGCCAAAGTTCTTTTGCTTCAGAAGCACTAAAAGCAAGTGGTGAAAAGTCGGTAAGACTCACCACCCCTTTAATTCCGCGAATCTTTTTAGGGTCCAGTTTGTCGAAAAGATTATCGGCAGCAAACAGGAATACCGATTCGGAATGGTTCAGAATATGCAGGATATCATCCGGATTAAAGTCGGGCAAGATAGGAACAATCACCCCTCCGTAACCGGAAATTGCCAGGAATGAGATTGCCCAATTGGATGAGTTACGTCCAAGAATAGCCATTTTATCCCCTTTCCGGAAACCACTTTCCCGGAAGAAGTGATGGATCTGCCGGATCTTTTGTGCCGCTTCACCATAGGTCGTGGTTGATCCCTGAAAATCGGAAAAAGCGGGTAAGGACCAATTCTTACGGAAACATTGGGTATAGATGCTGTTCAGGTTATCGCGCTCCATCTGTTCTAAATATTTCAGGGTTTGCTGTAAAAGTAAAACATTCAAAATTAGTCAAACCTTTGAAAGAGGTCTAATATTTAAAAAACTTCTGATGGAAAATAATTAATTAAAATGAATCACCTTTTGCTTGTCAGTAAGCGCCCCACCCATCCCTGAAAGGTGAAACGCTTAGACAATCGCTCACACAGGCACAACTACCTTTGGTTTGGCTGCCCTGTGACCCGCATAATCGACAATGGAGCGGGCATTCCGGTAGGCATTGAAAAAATCGGGCTGCGAAAAACGGAACAACTGCATATACACATCGATCTGCTCCTTTAACAGCTCATCCAACCCGCTAAAGACTTCCCGGATGTTAACCGTTGAAGTCTTTGACCTTGAGGTTGCTGCCCGTCGTTGCGGAATGGAAAGCCTGAAGGCTGCCAACAGCTTGTCCATCGCCTGGAGTTCCGTTTCACCAATAAAATAGTTGGTCAATCCACCGTTTAACGGAGCGGTCGACCCCAGCAGTAAAACACCGATGTCATACAATCTCGGATCGGGACATCTGTTCAGATCGGAATCCGAATAGTCGCTCTTTGCCTTTAACTCATTGTTTTTGTTTGCTATGGCATAGGACTTTAAAGCGGCCGAAAACTGCAGAATACTTTTGATCAGATCCGAACGCAACTGAACCTTCTCTTTGGTCAGACCGGTGGTATTGGCCTCCTGAACCTGCCGGTAATCGCCGATTAAAACGATCCCCTGCTTCAGCTGCTGCTGAGCATTTACAAGCGGTTCAAGTTGCGCAAACAGAGAAGCATGCTGGTCAAGTATCAGATCGACCGAACCATACATGCGTGATTTATTAATCTGATTCCTGTTCATGGTAATTTTTTTATCTCAAAATAAAAACATTTTACGTCAAAACGGGTAGAATCGATTCGATGAAACCGCCTTTGCTCCGGTCAGGGACTTCGCCAAAACCGTGGCGAACCGAAAGAAAAACAGTGCACAAAACCAATGGGAAGCGTCATTTGGAAAAACATCCAAATTTGAGTTAAGATACGAAAAATTTTTGGATTTATTGGAAGTCATCTATAGCGATCTTATGCAACTTAAATATTCCATGCAAAGTGATCGGGAGTTGTGAAATTTCAACCTCAAAACAGATCATCTTAACCATACATTCACATGAATCACACTTTGCACCGGCTTAAAACCATTTTGATTGAACTTAAAACCATATTGCTTCAGGTAAAAACCATTTTGATCGACCTTATAACCATTTTGATTGAGGTAAAAACCATTATGATTGAGGTGAATCTGACAATGCGACATCTTATAACCATTTTGATAGAGGTGAATCGGACAATGCGTCAGGTTAAAACCATTTTGATTGAGGTGAACCGACCGCTGAGGCATATCTCTTAAAGGTTTCGATGACACTGATCTGCCAGAGCACTGAAGTTCTGCACCATTTATTTAAGTTTATTTTTTCCGCCCTGATCTGAATTATATTGTTAATTTTGAAAGTCTCTGGTTCGTAATTAGCCTAAATAACTACTAGCAGTTTCATGTCCGGACCGAAAATAAACAATTAAACCAGACTGGTTAAGTTAAATAATTTATAACATTCTTATTCAACTTGTTAAAGTAATTTGATACAATTAAAATAAAAATTTACTGATGAGAAATCCAGGGGAAAACAATTGGAATAAAGAGAAACATCTGGCTATTCGAACGTTATTAATTCTATTAATTACGATCAATTTTATTCACTTCCTGTCGGACCATTTATTAACAGAGTTTCATATTGAGCCGAAATTCGCCGAATTATTAGATTCATTCCTGAATATAATTCTGACTTTTCCGCTCCTTTATATATTTGTTTTTATACCAATCAGAAACTACACCTTTAAGCTCCGACAAGCTATTGATGACTTAAAATTAGCCAAAGAAATAGCCTTGGAAACTGAAGCAAACTTTCGGTCCATCTTTGAAAATAATTCAACGGCTATGGCGATCGTCGAACCGGACCAGACCATCTCGTATATAAATGATGAATACTGTAAAATGAGCGGATATGACCGTCATGAAATAATTGGTGGGTTTTGGGATCGACTAATTACCCCCAAAGATCTTGACCGATTATTGGATTATAACCGGAGAAGGCTCAATAACACTGGTGACGCTCCTGAAAAATACGAGTTTTCCTATTATCATAAAGATGGAAAAGTTCGGCACGGATTAATGTCTGTTTCTCTGCTATTGAATAAAAGGATCATTGCATCCATTACTGACATTACAGAGCAAAAGAGTCTGGATCGCAAACTTAAGGCTGAGCGCGATCGCGGCATCGATATTCTGGAAAAAATGAGTGATGCCTTTGTCTCCTTGGATCGGAATTGGTGCTATACTTATATGAATGAGAAAGCCGGAAAAATTGAAGGAAGAGATCCAAAGGAGATGATTGGCCGGAATATCTGGATCGAACATCCCGAAGCAATCGGGTTTCCATTCCAATTGAATTATCAAAAAGCGATGAATGAAAAAGTTTTTATCCGGATGGAAGAATATTATCCTCCCAGAGACAAATGGTTTGAAAATAGGATAAATCCTACGGCAGAAGGAATTGCGATCTTTTATAATGATATTACTGAGCGAAAACACACCGAGGAGGCCTTAAAAGAAAGTGAGGAAAGATTAACCCGGGCGATTGCCGGATCTCCCGTTCCAATCATGATTTATGACGAAGAGTTTGAGGTACTGCAACTTAGCATGGGTTGGACTAAATTTTCGGGATATACGATTGAAGATATTCCTACCATTCGGGACTGGACTGAAAAGGCATATGGAGTAAGAAACGAAACGAACAATGAATTTGTTAAAAATCTGTTCTCAATTGACTCAACAGTGGATACCGGGGAATGGATTATCAAAACAAAAGATGGATCCCAACGGATTTGGAATTTCCAGGCGACCCCTTTAGGGAAAATCCATAAAGGGAAACGGGTAATGCATAGCATGGCAGTGGACATCACTGAACAAAAGAGGGCCGAGCAAGAGTTAATCATTGCAAAGGAAAAAACCGAAGAGAGCCAAAAACAACTGATTCTCCGCAATGAAGAGCTAATCAAAAACAACACCTTTATTCAAACAATTCTGGATAACCTTCCGATTGGATTGGCTCTGAATCAGATTGATTGTGGCGAAGCAATTTATATGAATAAGAAATTTGAAGAGATTTACGGATGGAAATTTGGAGAGATTACTTCGGTTACTACATTTTTTGAAAAGGTTTATCCCGATGAAAATTATCGCAAACATATCATCGAAAGGATCATGAACGACATCAATTCGGGTGACAGCGACCAAATGCATTGGGAAAATGTTCGAATTACAAATAAAGACGGATCTCACCGGATTGTAGATGCAGTCAATATTCCATTGATCCATCAAAATATAATGGTATCCACTGTAATGGATATTACACGGATGCACCAAATCCAAAACGATTTAATTTTAGCCAAGGAGCATGCTGAAGAAAGTGACCGATTGAAATCGGCCTTTCTGGCTAATATGAGTCATGAAATCCGGACTCCCATGAACGGCATTATCGGGTTTGCAGATTTATTGAAAGAGCCCAGGCTGTCCACTGAAGAACAGAAGGAATATATCAGCCTTATCGAATTAAGTGGTGCCAGAATGCTGAATATCATCAATGATATTGTTGATATTTCTAAAATTGAATCGGGACAGATGACAATAAATATGACTGAGTCAAATATAAACGATCAGATTGAATATGTTTATACCTTCTTTAAACCAGAGGTCGAACAAAAGGGGATGCACTTTTCGTTTAAAAACGGGCTCTTGTCAAAAGAGTCCGTGATCAGAACAGATCGGGAAAAAGTCTTTGCAATACTGATAAACCTGGTAAAAAATGCCATTAAATACAGCGACGCAGGAGCTATTGAGTTTGGATATGTTTTAAACAGTTCGGGCGAAACTTCCATGCTCGAATTTTTTGTTAAAGATCAGGGAGTAGGAATTCCAATCAACCGGCAGAAGGCAATCTTCGAACGGTTTGTCCAGGCAGATACCGGCGATAAAAGAGCCTATCAGGGTGCAGGATTAGGGTTGGCAATCAGTAAAAATTATGTTGAAATGTTAGGTGGAACGATTTGGGTGATCAGTGAACCTGCAAAAGGTTCGACATTTTATTTTACACTTCCATACCACACTGCACTTCAGGACAAAACGGAACTAAAAGGAAATACTAAAGTGAATAAATCAGAGAATATTAGTAACAACCTTAAAACACTGATCGCTGAGGATGATCAGTTCTCAGAAAGGCTGATTTCAATTACAGCCCGAAAATTCAGCAAACAAATTTGGAACGCCGGAACAGGCACCGAAACAGTTGATATTTGTCGGAATAATCCGGACATTGATTTAATTTTGATGGATATTCAAATGCCTGAAATGAACGGATATGAAGCAACCATGAGAATTCGGGAATTTAATAGCGAGGTAATAATTATTGCTCAGACCGCTTACGGACTCTCGGGTGATCGTGAAAAGGCAATTGAAGCAGGATGCAATGATTATATTTCAAAGCCCATCGACAAAGACGAATTATTGGCATTAATCCTAAAATATTTTAAAAATCTGCTAATCTGAAAGATTGAAGAGTGGATTGGCGTAACAAAACAAAGCTGATTCCTATGAAATTTAAAATTTCAAACATTATTCTGTAAGAATACACATCTGAATTTATTTTTTGATAACATATTTGGTTTAAATCTTGTTAAGGTGATACTTAGGTGAAGAATTATTAAAAATAGATAACATGAAACGTATTTACAACTGGAGACCCAGCGTCCCCGATTTCAGAGATTTAAAATTTGAACCAAAATTGGATGTTGCCGCTTTGCCTTCAAAGGTTGATCTGCGGCCTGAGTGTCCCGAGGTATATGATCAGGGTCAGTTAGGCTCCTGCACAGCCAATGCAATAGGGGGTGCTTTTGAATTTGAACTTTTAAGGCAAAAGATTACTGACTTTATGCCTTCGCGACTTTTTATTTACTACAACGAAAGGGCGCTGGAAGGTACGGTTAGGACCGACAGCGGAGCCCAGATTCGGGATGGTATTAAAGTTACCATCAAGCAGGGGGTATGTCCTGAGACGGAATGGCCATACATCATCACAAAATTCAAAAATAAACCTACCAGGAAGTGTTACACCGATGCTCTGAAGAATATTGTTAATCAATATCAAAACATCCCCCAGGTATTGCTTAATCTGAAATCCTGTCTCGCGCAAGGGAGCCCCTTTGTCTTTGGTATCAGCGTTTACTCATCCTTTGAATCACAGACAGTGGCAGATACCGGAATTGTACCTATGCCGGACAAATCAGAAAAATGTCTTGGCGGTCATGCTGTTTGTTGTGTCGGTTACGATGATGACTCACAAAGATTTATTGTCCGCAATAGTTGGGGAGCCTCATGGGGACAAAAAGGATACTTTACGATTCCCTATTCTTATCTGACCAACACCGGTCTGGCTTCTGACTTTTGGGTAATTAATAGTGTTTCCTAAAGTTTTGATTGTTGGAATTATGCTTAAGGGGTTTTCCAATAAAGTTGATTATCAGTATTTTGCCAGAATAACCTGACTGATCAAAACACAATAGTTCGTCTGCCTGACAAAAAAACGCCTGAAAATCATTGATTTCAGGCGTTTTAAATAGATCACTATACGATTTTGAGCCACTAATGGGACTCGAACCCACGACCTGCTCATTACGAATGAGCTGCTCTACCAACTGAGCTAAAGTGGCATTTATGGTCGGCAAATGTAGTAAAATTGAATTCTACATCAAGCGATTGTTCACTTTTTTATTACTCACCCCAGTCGAGGATTATTTTTCCGCAGTTGCCCTCCTCCATAATATCAAAGGCCTTTTGAAATTCGGTATAGTGAAAACGATGGGTGATCACCGGCGAAATATTTAATCCGGAAAGGAGCATCTTTTCCATCTTGTACCAGGTTTCATACATTTCACGGCCGTAGATCCCTTTCAGCGTAAGTCCTTTGAAAATTACTTTATCCCATTCAATCCGGGTGGTGTCGGGTAAGATTCCAAGCAGCGAAATCTTACCTCCGTTATACATGCTTTTGATCATGGAATCGAATGCAACCGATGATCCGGAAACTTCAAGCCCGATATCGAAGCCGGCAACCATACCGACCTGTTTCATGGCAGAGGCTATGTCATCCTTCATAGGGTCGATCACCAGCGTTGCCCCCATCTTACGGGCAAGATCACGACGGTAGGGAACCGTTTCGGAGCCAACCACATTCCGGGCACCCACAAATTTGCAAATGGCAATGGCCATGCAGCCGATTGGTCCTCCTGCGCCGGTCACTAAAACATCTTCACCGATCAGCGGAAAGGAGAGGGCTGTATGGGTCGCATTCCCCAGCGGATCCATAATTGAGACGATCTCATCAGGAATGCGTTCATCAATGTAAAGCACATTTTCAGCTGGAACACAGACATATTCGGCAAAACCCCCATCCCGGTTGACCCCTATTCCAACGGTATGATCACAGATATGCCGACGTCCGCGCCGGCAATTCCTGCAAAATCCGCAGGCAATATGCCCTTCAACGGTTACACGCTCGCCAAGATGGATTTTTGTGACCTCATTACCCAGACCGACCACAATTCCAACATATTCATGTCCAATGGTCATCGGGGTTTTTATCGTTTTCTGTGCCCAGGCATCCCATTTGTAAATATGCAGGTCTGTCCCGCAAATTGCTGATTTTGAAATTTTAATGAGGACTTCATTGACTCCGGGCTGAGGTATTGGTACCTCTTCAAGCCTCAGACCTTTGGCTGGTTCCATTTTTCTGATCGCCTTCATCTTAAAGGAATTAATTTTATAAAAGCAAAGTAAGATAAATTTTGTCGAATCAAACCTAACGAAGATCACAACCACCTCTTTTTTTAACAGGAGAATAAATGGCTAAAATTCTCCCTAAGCTCAATACAGCTATAAAGAGTTTATTATCAATATTATAAATCCAAATTAACGACCTATTGCCGCGAATTCCCAGAGATATGCTATTCCCGGAATATAAACCTGCTGTAAAACATGTTTTCAGGATTGCCTGTTCAAACGACTAGCTGTCAGCTGAATAAAAGGTTGCCATCCGCAACTTTATTAACTATTTCTTAATGTACCCTAACATCCATTAACATTTTTTAATAAAAACCTTTAATTTAGCCGTCGCTTAAATGAAAAAAGATTGACGATTATTCGGACTTTTACTAAGACTATTTTTTGTTTCTAACTAAACGATCAAAAGAGCTGACCATCACGGTTGGCTCTTTTTGTATTTAATTCGTTGATTAGCTCTTGCATTCAACTAAAATATTACTACTTTTGCGCCACTCATTTATAAATGATAATTGTTTAATGTAAAAATCTAAAAAAGTATGTTGAACCAGTACGAAACCGTTTTCATTGCTACTCCCGTTTTATCTGAAGCTCAGATAAAGGAAGCGGTAGGAAAGTTCAAGGATTTGATCGTTGCAAGTGGTAGCGAGCTTATTCATGAAGAACATTGGGGTCTAAAGAAATTGGCCTACCCCATTCAAAAGAAATCGACCGGATTTTATCATCTTTTCGAATTCAAGGCTAATCCGGCTTTCATTGGAAAACTGGAAACCGAGTACCGTCGTGACGAACGTATCATCCGTTTTATTACACTCAAACTGGATAAATACGCCGCTGAGTACAGTGAAAAGAGACAGAAGAAGGTAAATGCAAAAACTCAAAAGGAGAACTAAGTCATGACCAGTAATTCAAGTGAAATCAGATATCTCACACCCCCGTCGGTTGAGGTAAAAAAGAAAAAGTATTGTCGTTTTAAAAAGTCCGGAATCCGTTATGTCGATTATAAGGACCCTGAATTTTTAAAGAAATTCTTAAACGAACAGGGCAAAATCCTGCCACGCCGTCTTACCGGTACTTCCCTGAAGTATCAGCGTAAAGTATCACAGGCTGTAAAACGCGCCAGAATGATTGCGTTGCTGCCTTATGTAACAGATTTGATGAAATAATAATTAGGAGATACAAACATGGATATCATTCTACTTCAAGACGTACCAAATCTGGGCAGCAAAGACGATAGTGTTGTTGTGAAAGACGGGTATGCGCGTAATTATCTGATCCCGCAGAGATTGGCTTTATTGGCCACCCCATCTGCAAAGAAGGTACTTGCCGAAAATCAAAAACAGCGCGCCCATAAAGAGGCTAAATTAAAAGATGAAGCGGTGGTTTTAGCCGAAAAGCTTAAAACAATCGTGATTACCGTTGGGGCCAAAACAAGTACCACCGGTAAAATATTTGGTTCGGTTAATAATATTCAGGTAGCTGAAGCACTCAGAGAGAAAGGTTTCGAAGTTGATCGTAAACAAATCCTGATCAAGGAAGATTCGATCAAAGAGATCGGAAAACATACCGCCAGAGTGAAATTTCACCGCGATGTGGTTGTTGATTTCGAATTCGAAGTTATCGCAGAATAAACAGGAATATTTTATAAAAATAATTCTTCGGCATTTTCAAACAGACTAAAAGCTGTCACCTTTGGGAGACAGCTTTTTTTGTGATTTTGAATAATTTATTCCGGATTAGAGTCTCTGACAAAAATAGGTTCAGAAAAGTAAATTCAATCTTGTTCTGTAATTCCAGCCGGAAGCCAATACCCCGGAAGCCATTAATGATCCTTCCAATGCCGGTTGATTGCCTCACTTATCAGAAAGTAAGTACTTTCCAGCCGTCTTTCAGGTAACCTGACAATACTGAGCCCATCCCTTTGACTTCAATACCCAATGATCTAAGCTGATCTGCAACTCCGTACATATTGGCACAGGCAATACACGCCTCCAGTTTGACCCCGTCATCGATCATCTTCTTTATCTTTTCCTGCAAACCATTATTTTCTGTAAGCAGTTTGGCAGACGGTCCCCACACAATCAGCACTACTTCATCAAACCACCATTGAAGGGAGGCGTTATGCGTGTACATCAAACATGTTTTTTCGGCTACCTCAGGATCCCCGCTTGCCCAAACTACTGCAAGTTGTTGTTTTTCATCTTTTTGCATACTTTATGAATTTGTAAATTATTTAAATTTGGGTTTATTCGAACGTAATTAATTTTATTATGATTGAGCCGCAGGTTTAAAATACGGACAGAAGGTGAGGAATCATAAAATATTTCTTCCGATCCGGGGCGACGCGTGCCATTTTATTTCGAATTCTGCCTGCTTTTCATCCCTGAATGGATGGAAAACCTGGGTTTAAACGCCCCCTTTAAAGTTCAACCTTCAAATTTATAACGATAAAAGTAAGCAGTTAAACGTATATTTTAACCGTAAGATAGCTTTTATTAATTCCTACTGGTTTATATTTGTACAGAAGTAATACGACGAACCGTTGAAAAAGAAAACCCAGCAAGACCTGATCGATTTTTACACGAAAAGATTTAAGGAAAATAGTGTTACCATCGAAGCTTTACCCCCTTCAGGATCATACCGTGAATATATCAGGGTGGCCGGTTCAAATTTTTCGGCTATAGGCACCTGGAATGAAGATGAAAAGGAAAATAATGCCTTCGTTGAATTTTCGAACCACTTCCGGAAGATGGGGATCAAAGTCCCTGAGATTTATGACTATAATCCGTCCGAGTGTATCTATTTGCAGGAAGATCTGGGCAATGAAACTCTTTTCAGCTACTTGAGCTTTATTCGGCAGACTGAAGGATTTTCAGAAGAAATTATCCGGATTTATCGCAAAGTAATCTGTGAATTGCCTAAAATACAGATTATTGCCGGAAAAGATCTGAATTATGATTTCTGCTATCCCCGCAAAGCATTCGACCGCCAATCGATGATGTGGGACCTGAACTATTTTAAATACTATTTCCTTAAACTGGCTAAGATTCCCTTTAACGAGCAGCTTCTGGAAGACGATTTCGTCACCTTTTCCGATTATTTGCTTAAAGCGGAGAACAACTTCTTTATGTTCCGTGATTTTCAAAGCCGCAATATCATGTTACGTGATAATGAACCCTGGTTCATTGATTATCAGGGAGGCAGACAAGGGGCATTGCAGTATGATCTCGCTTCACTGCTTTATGATTCCAAGGCCGATATCCCTGAGCAGGTGAGGGAAGGGCTGGTCGATGATTACCTGAATGAATTGGAAAGGATCCATCCGGTCAACCGGATTGAGTTCAGGCAATATTTCTTCGGATATGTGTTAATCCGGATGATGCAATCGATGGGAGCTTACGGGTTCAGAGGGTTTTATGAGAAGAAGGAACACTTTCTGAAAAGCATCCCCTATGCCCTTAACAATCTGGAGATTGTCCTTCAAAAAATAGCCCTTCCGGTTGAGCTGCCAGAACTGATACGGGTTTTAAAATCGCTCCCGGAATCAGAAACACTCAGGACCATTGCTTCAAAACCGGCAGAACTTACGGTTGATATAACGAGCTTTTCCTTTAAAAAGGGATATCCTGCCGACCTGTCCGGAAATGGAGGTGGATTTGTCTTCGATTGCCGATCCGTCCGAAATCCGGGTAAGTACGATCAATATAAGTCACTGACAGGCAAGGATATTGCGGTAATCAGGTTTTTTGAGGAGGACCAGGACATGGAAGAGTTTCTAAAACCAGTTTTCCAAATGGTGGGGCGCACCGTCGAAAAATACAATGAGCGGGGATTTACCCACCTCTCGGTGAGTTTCGGATGCACCGGCGGTCAGCACCGTTCGGTCTATTCTGCAGAGCGGACAGCAGCATTCCTGAGAAACAAATATCCGGTCAGTGTTGTTATTCACCATCGGGAGCAGGATAAATAATGGTTAATGAATAATGGTTAATCATCGGGACATTTCAGATGATAAGCCAGATCACATTAATAATTTACACCTGGTCTCTGAAACTTACTCCAGTAAATTGATAATGAAATGCCAAAAAAGCGTTGTAAAAAAGAGGGTTACGTGAAACCGGAAGAGCCAAAGTTTGAATGCAAAAAGTGCGGACGGACAGCCATGAAGGAAAAACAGGTCTGCAAACCCAGGGAAGTTTAGGTGGTTAGACTGTTAGGCTATTAGGCTTTTAGACTGTTAGGCTATTAGACTGTTAGGCTATTAGGGAAATGAGAAATTGATAATATTGGGAAGATGAAGGCGATGATTTTTGCGGCAGGACTGGGAACGCGGCTCTACCCGCTGACCAGTGACAGGCCGAAGGCGCTTGTCGAAGTTGCCGGCAAGACATTGCTTCAGCGGGCAATTGAAAGAGTCAGAGATGCCGGATATAATGATCTGGTAATCAATATTCACCATTTTGGTGATCAGATAATCAGCTATTTGGACGCAAATAACAATTTTGGAACATCAATTACAATTTCTGATGAACGCGAAGGACTTTTGGATACCGGTGGCGGAATCCGCAAGGCTGCGGAGTGGTTAGATGGTAAAGAGCCTTTTCTGGTCTATAATGTCGATGTTCTGAGCAATATCGACCTGAGCCTGTTTCGCAGCTATCACCTGGAAAGGGGAGGGGTTGCAACGCTGGTGGTAAGGGATCGTACTACTGCACGTTACCTCACTTTTGATGAGTCGATGCAGCTCACCGGCTGGAAAAACATTCAAACCGGGCAGGAAATTTTGTCTGGGAATAATCCTGGACGCAATCTATTGGCTTTTAGCGGAATCCAGCTCATTGAGCCCCGGATATTCAAATTGATGACTGAAACCGGGAGCTTTCCGATCATGCATCTCTACCTGAGGCTGGCTGCCAATCACCCTATTTACGGTTTTAAAGACCAATCTTCGCTGTGGATGGACCTTGGTAAGCCGGAACAGATAATCGAGGCTGAAAAATATTTATACCATAATTAATTAAAAATTAAGAAAATGAGTAATAATACACTAAATGTTGTAGCAATAGCGGAAACTTCGCCAGAAAAAGCAGAAGATTTGAAGTCTGTTTGTCTGGGTTTGATTGATCTAACCCGAAAAGAAACGGGTTGTATCAGTTATGAGCTTTACCAGGATGTTACCAATCCAGGCAAATTTACCTTCATTGAAAACTGGCAGAGCAAGGAACACCTGGAAGCACATTTAAAGACGCAACATATGGCTGATGCCGGAGCGGCATTTGGCAAAATTCTGACAAAAGAACTGACTATTCTAATGTTGAATAAATTAGCCTGATTCTACCAATGAACAGGTTCTTTTCCGTGAGCCACCAGGTACTGGTTGGTTTTACTGAACTGATGATTTCCGAAGAATCCCCGGTGGGCGGAGAGTGGCGACGGATGGACCGATCTTAATATCAGATGTTTGTGGGCATTGATTAATTCCCCTTTCCGCTGGGCATAGGCGCCCCAAAGTAAAAATACCAGGTGATCCTGTGATTCGCTTAGGACCTGAATAACCCGGTCTGTAAAGGTCTCCCACCCCTTGCTCTGATGTGAACCGGCCTGATGTGCCCGGACTGTCAGGGTGGCGTTGAGTAAGAAGACCCCTTGCTCTGCCCACCGCTCCAGATTGCCTGAACCGGGTACGGGGATTTCCAGATCGTTTTTTATCTCTTTGAAAATGTTTTGAAGAGAAGGAGGGAAGCTTACACCGTCAGGAACAGAAAAGCATAGCCCGTGAGCCTGGCCCGGTTCATGATAGGGATCCTGACCCAGGATGACCACCTTTGTTTTATCGAACGGACACTTTTCGAAAGCGTTGAAAATCAGCTTCCCGGGAGGATATATTTTTTGTGTGGCGTATTCTGATCTTATAAAGGTCGTTAAATTAATGAAATAAGGTTTTTCAAACTCATCTTTTAGTTGCTTCTTCCAGCTCGGTTCAATTTTAATCTCCATGCTCCAAAGGGTGTAACGGGGTGCTTATTTAGTAAAGATTTTGAATAGCCACCAACTGCCTAAAAATGATATTCACGGTTTTGAATGGGGCTTTTGGCTAATTCCTGTCCAAAAATAAGCCACTCAAACGATTTTTTGACTAGAATTGTGAATATTTTAGAATAATGGCTATAAAAGACAGAAACTTCCAGGATGAATTTGTTTTTCAGACTTCTCGCAGCGGAGGTCCGGGAGGGCAAAATGTCAATAAAGTCAGCTCTAAAGTTGAACTGCGGTTTAATATTGAAGCCTCAGCCTGCCTGACGGATGACGAAAAAAGCGTTATCCTGGCGAAGCTGGCCAATAAAATCAACAAACTTGGTGAACTTGTGATTGTGGCCCAAACCGATCGTTCTCAGCTTAAAAATAAGGAGAAAGCGATGGAGAAGTTTTATTTGTTGATTGAAAAGGCTTTAACCCCTCGGAAAAAACGACTGAAGACCAGCCCCACCAGGACCTCGGTTGAAAGGAGACTGGAAACCAAACGGGTTCAGTCAGGGATCAAAGCGGGCAGAAAGGATGTTGAATTATAACAGTGAGCGACCAGGGAAAGGAAATTAGATTCCTGCTTATCTCAATTAATCATATTAATCATTCTTGCATCTTTTATCCTTTAAATTCTGAATACCCGCACATTTATTACTACTTTCACCCACTCAATAATTTCTGGGCAAAAATAAAGTGAGGGCTAACCAGCCGGGTCTTTTTCGAGTTAATCGACAATAAACAACTTATTTGGGTTCAGGCAGATAAATGTGTTAAACCCGGATAATGAATTGTTTTATAAGGCTAATCCTGTTTTTATGGTTAATTCCACTCTTTGGATTTACCCAGCCAGCATTTCATGCAGTCTATGTCTCAAAGCCACCGGTTATTGACGGACGACTAAATGATGATGCATGGAAAAATGCCGCAAAAATAGACCAGTTATATCAGCGGGAGCCAAATCCGGGTCAACCCATCTCCGAGAAGACCGAGTTTTACGTTTGTTATGACGCTAATCAAATCTACATTGGTGTCAGGTGCTTCGACGATCCCGCCAAAATCACAGCCAAAGAGATGGCGCGTGATGCCAATCTTGGAAATGACGACCGGGTCCAGGTGATTCTCGATACTTTTCTGGATCATCGTACCGGTTACTGGTTTCAGATTGGACCAAGAGGTTCGTTTGGAGATGCAACGGTGAGCGAAAACGGAGCTGTTTTCAACAAAGATTGGAACGGGGTATGGGAGGCCAAGGCCCGGATCGTTGCTGACGGATGGGAGGCTGAAATGGCCATTCCTTTTAAGACAATGGGATTCGATAAAAACATCTCAACATGGGGGATAAAATTTATCCGGAATATTAAGCGAAAACTCGAAGCATCCTATTGGCCGGCGGCAAATATCAATACCTACCGGTTTCAGATCTCGGATGCAGGTTTGATGGAAGGGATTCAGCATATTACGCAAGGGATTGGACTTGATGTCTCACCTTATGCTATTGGAGGTATGGATACCCAATACGGGTCAAAAAACAAATACCGTGCGACGGGTGGTTTGGATGTGTTTTACCAGATTACACCCAGCTTAAAATCGCTGTTATCCATCAATACCGATTTTGCGGAGACTGCCGTGGATGACCGGCAAATCAACCTGACCCGTTTCGACCTCCTGTTTCCTGAACGAAGGGATTTTTTTCTCGATGGGTCCAGTCATTTTTCATTTGGTATTCAGGGAAATGACGGGAATCCTTATGGCAAGGCGATAATCCCCTTCTTTTCCCGCAGGATGGGGCTCGATAACAACGGATTACCCATAAAAATCAATTATGCCGGAAAACTGACCGGTACAATCGGGCCCTGGAATGTCGGGGTGATGCAGGTTAATGACGACCACCAGACTGGAAATACCAATTTTTCGGTGGCCCGAATCTCCCGGAACATTGGCGGGGCCTCTTCCATCGGAATGATCGGAACCTATGGCAATGCCGTATCTGCCGGCAATAACCTGGTTGGAGGCGTTGATCTGAAACTGGCCACCTCTAAATTCAGGGGCAATAAAAATCTTACGATGATTTTGTTCGGATTGAAGTCGGACACCAAAGGGCTTTCGGGCAAAGATGGTTCCTGGGGAGGATCCCTTACCTACCCGAACGATTTTCTTTATTTCATCCTGGGGCATCATGAGATCGGTCAGAATTTTGTTGCCGGAATGGGTTATGTTCCGCGAACCAATATCAAAGAGTCATATGGAAATATAAAAATTAGTCCCCGCCCTGACCGATGGGGGATTTTGCAGGTCAGCTCCGGTATTGGGTTTGATCATATTACCAACTTTTCCAATGTACTCGAAACGCGAACGATCAGCTATTCACCTGTTTATATACGATTTAAATCAGGAGAAGAATTTTCGTATTCACTTTTGCAGGACGGCGAAAATCTCGAACAACCCTTTAATATTTATTCCTCATTTTCCATCCCGGCAGGCTTCTACCAGTTTTACCGCCAGACCCTGAGTTTCCTGACGGCCGGAAGCCGGAACTTCGCAATTAATGGTTCTTATGTCTGGGGAAATTTTTACAATGGGAGTCGAAAGGACTACAATTTCGGAATGAACTATAAAATAGCCGTTCCTTTCTTCCTGGGAATCAAATATCAGCAAAATGATGTGACTCTTCCTGCAGGCAGTTTCACGACACGAATTTACCAGGTGAATGCCAATATTCTGTTTAGTCCCACAATTACCCTTTATAACTATTTTCAGTACGATAACGACTCAGGGACACTTGGTATCCAGTCCAGATTTCAGTGGATCGTCAATCCGGGAAACGAAATCTTTATTGTCTGGAGCTCCAACTTCTCACAGCCATTGGAACGTTATATCATGAATGACAGTGCATTACGGTTTAAGGTGAAGTATAACATCCGGTTTTAAACGGAATAATTCAGATTTTCTTTCAAATCCCGATTGTTTGCTCCACTTTATGTTGCTTCAGTGATTTTTGACTTTCTGACAAGGCTTCAAGGTTAGCTGCAACCAATTCAGCGATATCTTTTACCGGTGCTGCCGAGAATTGGGCAATACTCTTTTTGCACATAGGGCATGCAGTAGCAATGATTTCAGGATCCGGAGAGTTTAGGTATCCTGCAGTAGCTTTTTGAATGGCAGTTCGTTCTTCAGGTTTCAGGGAGAGGTTCCCCAGGCTTCCGCCGCAACAAAGGGCATTCTCCTTTTCCTGATCCATTGTTTCCAATTCCACAAAGTGGCCCAGCAGCATACGGGGCTGATGATAAATGTTTGATCCTCTGCCCAATTCACACGGGTCATGGTAGACAACTTTATGACCGGAAGGATGAAGGGCTATTTTCTTTTGCAACATGAGCTCCAGTAAATACTCACTGTGATGCAGGACTCTGATATTCAAATGATAATCTTCCTTAAAGCTCTTATAACAGATGGGGCAGGAGGTGACCAGCGTTTTTGCCCCCGAAGCTATTATTTGTTGCCGGTTATTTGTGACCAGTTTTTGGGCAGCTTCGAATTGTCCGGAGATCTTGAGTGGCCGACCACAACAGACACTCCCGTTTTTATCCAGAAAAAGGTATTTAATCCTCGCCGCTTTGAAGATCTTCTCCATTGACCTGCTGATCGCTGGTGAAAGATGACTCATACATCCCGCAAAATAGACCACATCTGTCTTTTCAACAGATTGATTTACAGTCAGGTATTTAAATCCGGAAGGAAGGTCAAATTCCTTTTTATTACGTTGCAATAACCTTTGCCGGGTCAGATCAATGCCGACAGGACAAGCTTCATTGCAGCGCCCGCAAAGCAGACAGTTATCTGTGAGGTCTGGATGAAGCTGCCTGTACCGGTAATCGCGTAAAAAATAGACCATCTGGGTAGTACTGTTTTTCCCCTGGAAATTCATCTGGCAGGTATCGATACAAATGCCGCACCGGGAACAGGATTGGATCTCAATTTCGGAAAAGCCTGTAAATTTGTCCCTCGTTTTCATTCCCCAGTTTCTAAGAAAAATCAGTAGAATCTCGGTGGGGATATGCATATATCTGGAAAACGGTATTGAAACCATAAAAAGCCCAAGTGAAATCGAGTACATCCACCAGAATACGATCGATAATTGATGAACCGGCAGAAAAAGTGTCATAAAATTGCCGACAGTTTGGGTCATAAAACTGCCGTTTCCGGAATAGCCGGCAGTAGCACTTTCGGAAAGGAGACGCAGCGGGAAGATCATCCAGAGGGTGGTCAATGCCAGCCGATCACCGGGGGAGTGTTTTGTGATCTTTTTCATTCCGGCAATCCGGGGACGGAACCTTCTTAAAATGGCTATAACAATTCCTGAAAGGACGAGTAATAATACAAAATCCATTAGTGCGTTGAATACCACCAAAAGGGGCGACCTATGGGGAGCTTGTTCAAAAAAACGGAAAAAGACCGGGTAGTAAAACTCATTCGCAAATTTCCCGGTATAAAAGAAGGTTTCGAGTTTTCCGACCACAATGAGCAAAAACCATCCGAAAGCGAGGCTCATATGCATATATCCCAGCAAAGGATTGGTTTTAAATATTTTGCGATGCAGTAAACTTTCCATAAATACCTCCCTGATGGCGAATAGGGTTTTTATGGTGAACAAATTACTTCCAATCTGATACCGGTTTCCTGGCTCCAGGTTGCTCATCCACCTGATATATCGAAAAGCCAGCAGAATTCCCAGAATAACCATTCCTGCCGTGAACGGGATTACAAACAGGTTAAAGTGCATGGCTGGTATTTAAAGCGCGTTTGACATTTTGAATCACATTTCGGGTATTTATGCCACGCGGGCAAACCAGTTGGCACTTCCCGCACAGCATACATTTAGCTATTTCTTCAGCAAGGCCCATTGTTTCGCCTCGCTGGATCAGCAATTTGAGCTTCCGGGGATTAAAATCGGTTATCCGGGCAGCTGAACAGGTCGCAGTACAACTTCCGCAACCAATACACCATCTGAAAGATGGCTCATGTTTGGTGATGTATTCAGCAATTGAGAATTCGTTGTTTTCGAAGTCTATCTGCCGCCCTTTTAATATGGAATATCCCCAGTCCTTCACCATTATTTATAAATCAGTTGTTTGATTTTAACTCATTCTCCCTCAGCCAGGAGATCATTTTAACCGTTGCGGCCCTTGCGTCGGTCAGAGTCTCAGCAACCGACAACGGTTCCCGGCAGGTACCCGCAATAAATATTCCGGGAGCGTTGGTTTCATTCTGACCAATATGGGAATCCATACCTGCCAGAAAATTGCCCGAAGTGAAAGCGAGGCCGGCTGATTTGCCGATCTCTGCGGTACGAGGCTCCGGAACCATCCCCGCCAGCAAAACAATAAGATCGAAACTCATCTTAATCGGTCGCCCGGAAAGGGTATCTTCGGCTTTTATCTGCAATGAATTATCCAGGTTTTCAGCGATCTCGGAAACACGTCCGCGTATAAAGGTGACTCCCCATTTCTGCTGTGCTTCAATATACAGCTCCTCAAAATTCTGTCCGAACATTCTCAGATCCATGTAAAAATTAAAAATCTCAGCATCAGGCAGATGGCGCCTTATTTCGATAGCCTGTTTTACGCCGGTAATGCAGCATGTTCTTGAACAGTAGATGTTTCCTGATTTTTTGTCACGCGATCCGACACAATGAATAAACGCAATCCTTTTTGGGGTTGAACCTGAGGTGGTTCTGACAGGAAGTCCGGTTTTGAATTGCCTTTCCAGATCGGATGAAGTAATGACATTATCGTAAATCTGATAACCGTATTCTTCTTTTTTTTCAGCATTATAGAGTTTAAATCCCGTGGTAATCAATACGGTATCAGCCTGAAAAGTCTGGCCATCTCTCAAATTAACGCGATGATGGCCATTTTCGGGAATTACGCTCACCACTTCTGAATCAGTTTGAATCTTTGGGGGATTGGTTTTCAATCTGTTTGATAGATGATTCAACACTTCGTCTGAATTGCGGAACTCAGGGAATAGTTTGTCCCATACCCGAAGTTTACCGCCGGTTTGTTTTTCTTTCTCAAGAACGGTAACCCGATAGCCGGCAGTGCCAAGACAAGAGGCTGCCTCAAGTCCGGCGGGACCACCACCGATTATGACCACATGTTGGATATTGTTCATCATTTTCTGTATCAGACGATTAAAAACATTGGTTTTTGTGGTTCCCCGATATTTTGGCCGTTCGAACCAAGGTATTTTTCCTCCTTATTATATTCGATTCCCAGTTTGTCAAGTAGCGGTTCTACAGACACCTGATGCATCTGCAGGCCCAGATCCCATGGCGAATATCCCATAACAAGTCCGGCCATCTCCTCGTAGGTCAGCACAGGTATCCCCGTGCCACTGTTGTCGTAGGTAATCCCCTCCAATTCAGCGATAGTGTATTGCCACCGGTCCAGAAACATGGAGCAGCCGGGACAGTTGGCGACTATAAAATCGGGTTGGTAGGGCTGCATCGATTCAAACTTCTTTTTTGAATTGGAGACAGAATAGCCGCGATTGGCCTTAACCAGATACTGCCGAAACCCAAAACCACAGCAATGACGACGTTCCGGGTAGTCAATCACTTTTCCACCCCAAGATTCGATCATCCCGGTAAGAACAGCGGGAAATTCGGCTCCGCCAATCCCTGATTTCGGGAACATTTTGGAATAGTGACAACCAATATGCTCTACCACTTTGAGCGGAAGACCGGTCTTTTTGTGGATGAGTGACACCTTTGAAAGCTCCTTAATCTGATTCCTGAATTTGTAAATGATATCGGAGGTATGAACCAGGTTTTCAGGTATTTTGAACTCTCTTTTAGTCGCTTTCCACAGATACTCCCTGATTTTTGCCTCTATTTCGGGGAAGTGTTTCCAGGTATCAAGAACTTCAGTGTACAATCCGAAGGAGGTGACACAGGAAGGGATAATATTCACATAACCGGCCTCAGTCATCAAGGAAAAGTGGCGGGCAATTACGGTCATGGTTGTTTCGAGCGGAACGATATCGGTATGATATCCAATGCCGGTACAGGTGGTATGCCGGGCATCTTCAAATACATCTTTGCTAAGATCATTCCGGAGTATTTTGAGGAATGTCGTTTCAGATCCCGGAAAAAAAGTTTGCCTGATGCAACTGCGAACATAGAAATAGTGATCATCCGCAATTGTCTTCTGGTAATCCTCCCAAACTCTTTTTTTACCCTCGGTTCCCACTTTCTATAATTTTTTATATAACTGTAAATGAAATGTTTATCTGCTGAATACACCCGTTTCCTGGTGCTCGCCAGGGATCACAGATTCGTATTAACCATGATGTGACCCGTTATTTTCGGTATAAACAGTCATAAAGTATTCATTTCCAATTCCTTCATCTGAAATTTCAATTCCCAGTTCATCGGCCTTATGTTTCGAATATTTTTCGATGGTCCCGAACAGGGTATTGCAACCGGTTACCTCAAAAATCCGACTTAACTCTTCGAGTACCTCAGGCGCAATTGAACGCATCCCGCCAACACCCTCCTGTTTGTAATTGGAACCCATCCTTTTCATGATTTCAGGGATATTCATCGAAATCCAGTCCCATACCGGACCTTGTTCAGGGTGCATCTGTGGTGAAACGATATCGGGATTAACACAATACCCGGTACGCAAAATATTGCCGCCAATTGCCCTTTTTATGGCGAATTGCTGTCTCCCTTTTTCGGAATCGGTAAAATAACCCAGCTCCTGGGAAAGTTTACGTAAAGCCATGATGACAAAACCGGGGGTGTTATTTCGGGGGCATCGGGTTTTGCAGGACATGCATTCGCCACAATACCAGATCGTTTCGCTGCGGAGAAGTGCCTCGATCAGTTTTTCGTCCTTACTTTGAACCGTGGAACAAATCACCCTGGGATCGTAGTGGTAAAATTCGGCTGCAGGACAAATTGCAGTACAGACACCGCAATTCAGGCATCCGTTAAGCCCTTCGATAAACCGGATATCCAGGTTTAGCCGATCGTATAATTTACCCATTTTGGAGTATTTGAATCAAATGTTCAATAATTTGCCACTAGCAAAATTACGCTTTCATACCGAGGAAAGAAGTCGTAACAAGTGGTATTTTTTGATGGGTATTTATACTTACTATGTTTTAATCAGTTGATTTTTAATAGCATACATCACAAGACCAGCGGTGTTTTTATTGTTGGTTTTGCACAAAATATTGGCCCTGTGTTTTTCGACGGTGCGTTTGCTGATAAATAGTTGATCACCAATCTTCTGATTCGAGAGTCCTGAACAAATCAGGAGTAATATTTCAATTTCACGTTCAGATAATTCGGCATCCGGTTCTTTGGTTTCATGGATTGCCTTGTAGTTTCGCAACAGGTTTTGCATTAATTCCTGCGAAAAATAGTTGCCTCCGGAGATAACGGTATCTATTGCAGTCTTGACTTCCTGCAGATTTGTGTTTTTTAACAGAAATCCTTTGGCCCCGGCATCAATCATTCGATCGTAATACTCCTCATCTCCATACATCGAAAGGGTAATGATTTTAAGCTCAGGTTTTTGTTCAATAGCCTTTCTTGCCGCATCAATACCATTAATCTCAGGCATCTCAATGTCGAGAAATACAATATCGTAATCATGTTTTGCGATCAAATCGAGAAAATCCCGGCCATTTGAGGCTTCACCGGTTACCTCGTATCCCGGCAAAGTGTCAAGGAGCATCTTTAATCCATTGCGGAACAGGGTATGGTCGTCGACTAACAAAATTCTCATTGGACTTTGGATTTAATTAAACAGGTACAGAAATGACTGCTTTAGTCCCTTTCTCATGCTCTGAGGTGAGATTAAAACTGCCGTTTAGCGAATTGATACGGGTTACCATGTTTGAATAACCCATTCCTGAATGATATGCTGGTGATGAATGACTGGTATCGAATCCTCTGCCATTATCGGTATACCGGCATATAATTTTTTTCTGAATTTTTTCAAGCGAGATGGAGATCAGGGAGGCCCCGGCATGTTTTATTGTGTTGTTAATCAGTTCACAAAGCACACGGTATAAAACAACCTCAGTGTTGCTTTCAAAACGTTCGTCTTCAAAATTGGATGAGAACTTAATTTTAATTGAGTCAGAGTAATTTATTTTATTGATGAAATTACGCATCGCTTTATTTAGACCAAAGTTATTCAGGATGTGCGGGCTCAGGTTGTTGGAGATCTCCCGGATGCTTTTTATAGCCTCGTCGATTACCATATCGGAATTATGCAGTATTCGTTTGGTTTGGTCGTCTTTTTCGATCCTCGAAAGTGAGGAGAGGGACATCTTGACGGTCGACATAAGAGGACCAAGGCCATCATGCAAATCTTTAGCAAACCGTTTACGCTCAGTCTCTTCAGCCTGAATGATCGCATTTAAGAGGTTTTTTTCCATATCCCGTTTTTCCTGCTCCACTTTTTTCAGATATTTGAAAATCTTCTGAATTAGAAAAACTCCGGCAGCGAAGGAGAATGAGACTGCAACCCCGAGCCAGACAAATACTTCACGAAAGGTTTGTGGTGCAAAATCGGGGATAGTGGAAAGAAATTCGACGAGACATCTAATGGCCATAATGATGAACCCGGCACTGATAAGCATCCAGGAAACATTGTATTTTGTAACCCTTGTAAGTTTTATGGCGACTCCGGCCGCAAAAACCTGCAAAACCATCGCCAATACCAGGGCAAATTGGAGAAGCATATTTTAATGGGATTTGGATACCTGCAAATTTACAATAATTGTCTGATTGCCCATACCCTGTCGGTTGGATTAATAATGGTTTGTCGAAAGCTCACACTATTTTAGCTAAAAGGGGATATCCCAACTTGTGAGATACCCCCTTTTCTTCGGAGAACAAATGACTTGAACCCTATTTGTCCTTACCTCCGTGATCGCCGATAAGTACCCATTTATCCCCTTTTTTCATCAGGATATCAGTCCAGCGTCCATTCTCAGAAATTTTCTTTCCATCCTTACTCTCTTTTACCATTGCATAATAGTAATCAACAAACGCAAACTCTCCGTGAATCTTGATCGCGACAGGTTTAATGTCATAAACCGGGACTTTTACACCCTGATAAGCAAATTCAACCCATTTTTTAGTCACTTCCTTATTGGAAGGCAGGACATCCCCATTATCCCATCCGACATAATCAGCATCAAAATAATTCAGGAATCCGGCAACATCTCCGTTTGCCATAATTCCCCAGTAAGTGTTTACATTTTTCCATACCTCTTTTTGGGCAGCTGACCACTCCTGAGCAAATACCGAAGAAAGCCCTAGTACAAGAAAAAGGGCAACAGTTAAAACCAGTTTGTTTTTCATAAAATTACCTCCTCAATTAATTGTGAATCATAAATAATTAACCCAATTTTTTCATCGAGCTTTATGGGAATTATGGCAAATATACAAATTATTTTAAATTAGTCTAAATAAGAATCAAAATTAATTAACAAAAAAAGAGGCTGCTTCAATATGTTGAAACAGCCTCCTGAATGTAATTTAAATATTTACTGAATCGTCAATCAACATAATGACAATTATTTCATCCACCAGACTTTGATGTTTGTGGAATTAGTCCCGATTAAGGAAATCTCTGCATTGTAATTTACGGTATTGTTTACCGCTTCATCCTGTGGGTAAGGCAGGCGATAGAAGGTGGAATGGGAGCCATCTTCAACAGCTGCCGGGTCAACCGGGGTCAAACCCGTTCTTCTCCAAAGGTTGAAGGCCAGCCATGGTTGTCTAAAATTATCCAGCCATTCCTGGGCATAAATCTTTTTCAGATTTGCAGTATTGTCAGAAGTGAATGCAACCTTAGGATTAGCCAGCAAAGGTGCAAGTTCGGATGATGAATAATTTTGTGGTTGTGCAATGGACCAGGGAGATTCAGTTGTATTGCAATTACTGGCGATTGACTCCCACATGGTAACTGAAGCAGTTATCCCGGCAATGTATTCTGCCTGTGCGGTGGCTGTATTTTGTGTAACTCCAATCCCACGCAAATATGCTTCAGCCTTTAGGAAGTGTGTTTCGGCTGCAGTCATCATAAGTTCCGGAATGTAATGTTCATCTCTGATTAAGTAAAAATTGAAGGGGGAGAAAATGCATCCGTCTTTATTGGGGGTACTGCTTGAATAATTATAGGGATTATTTTTATCCGATGTGTTGCTCCCGATCGTATAAGGTGCCCATTGTCCTGCTGCATTGGTATCTGCAAAGATAAAAGCTCTTGGATCAAATATTTGACCGGTATTGGTTCCATCTGCCAAAAGATTCCACATTGTTGAGCTGATCCGGATAAATCCCGTACCGCCACTTCCAACAGACCATGGATGGCTGGCCAGGTCCAATCCCAGATTTCCAGGCCAGATACCTACATCACTTCCGTCGTCAATAAATAAGTTCTGACCGATGGCATAGGTAATGTACGGGGTTGCTGTTGCAGGGTCTTTTTCAACAATTTGCATGGCATAACGGAGTAACAAGGAATTTGCAAATTTCTTCCACCTTGTCAGGTCATTGCCAAAAAAAGTATCTTCAGTACCCAAACTGACATAAGCATAAGTTCCTGAAGTATTGATGTTGTCAACGGCCCATTTTAGATCAGTTAACAGGGCAGTATAAATAGACTGTTGCGAGTCGTAAGATGGCCTGTAATCCGCTACATTACCGGTATAGGTTTTACCGGCTTTGGTATACGGCATATCCCCGAAAAAATCGGTGACCTTAAAGGTTTTGTAAGCCCTTAAGATATTGAGGATGGCCTGGACATTTTTCATAGACTCCTTATCTGTTGCAGCATTGATTTTATCCTGAATCAGATTCATATTCTGCAAAGCACTATAATAATTTGTCCAGATATCACTGGCCCCGTTTACTAGTAAATATCCAGATAAGGATGATTCGCCAGCAAGCTGAGTAGCGGGGTATAGCCAGTCAATATGGATAGCTGCCTGTTCCTGCCAACCTAACGGGAGGGTACTGATTACCCCGTTTACCAAAGGAGCTATTGTTGTAGAGGTTGGTTGATCAGGAGTTGTATTTAGTTCCTTAAAGTCCTGTGTACATGAGAATAAAAGAAAACTCGCGGCAATTATCAACCGAAATGGTTTTTTATAATTATTCATTTTCTTATAATTTAAGATAATTAATTACGCGTTAATTAAAATGTAACCCTTAACTGGGCACTTAAAGAGCGGAAACTAGGTAAGGATGCAAATTCGATACCCTGGGCATTTCCTGCACCGTTCATCCCTTCAGGATTGACACGGTTCGGCAATGAACTGTAGATATAGAAAAGGTCTCTTCCAACCAGGGAAACGGAGGCTGACTGGAATACCTTTGACCGCTTCACATAGCGTTCAGGTATCAAATAGTTAACCGATAATTCACGCAGCTTAACCCAGTTGTCGTCTCTGACGCCGGTACTGTGAATCCAGTTTTGATTATCGGGCCCGCTGCTCCAAACGCCATAACCCATGTATTTGTAGTAATAATGTACTACGGTACTGTTAACTGTCCCGTCAGGATATACACCTGGTAATACAACGCCCCATTTTGTTGCCGTTCCGTCCGGGGTTGTAAAAGGTAAACCGCCGCCATCTCTCTCTCTCAAAGTTTGAGTGGCTTGCCCTTGTTGCATCATTGTGGCATAGCTACCACTCCACATTTGTCCTCCAACGCGGTAATCAATCAAAGTATTGATTGAAAAGCCACCTTTGAAGGTAAATGTATTGGTCATACCACCGATAAATTTCGGAGTGGCGTTACCAATCGGTTTCATTTCTCCATTTTGCTGGGTAGTTTGATAGAGTGTCCCTTTCATGGCAATGGGGTAACCGTTTTTAGTCAATGTAGCCTCGTCCTGCATCAGAGGCAAATGTGTTTTCGGGTCATATATATAATCATATCCCATAATGCTACCAAATTGCTTGCCAACGACGGCAGAGATAAAAACTCCGTTATTCCCCCAGATATTATTCATATCAACCCTGTCCAGACCTGACGAAAGGGACAGCAATTTATTGGAATTATGGGCAAAATTAAGTGCTATATCCCATTTGAAACCGGTAGTTTCAACGGGTTTCCCCTTGATAATAAATTCTAATCCTGAATTCTGCAAGGCCCCCGCATTGACAACAACAGAATTTACGCCTGAGGAGTTTGGCAATGGAGAAGAGAGTATTTGATTGATAGACTTCCCGTTATAGTATCTGGCATCAATAATAATTCTGTTTTTGAATAATCCAAGATTTATACCAAAATCTGCGGTGTTATTGATAGCAGGTTTGTAATGCTGAGCAGGTAAAGAACCAGGGAGAGAGGATGTGGGTTGTCCGCCAAAGGAACCTACCGAGTAAGTGGTATTAATCCGGTAAGGATCTGTATCGGTTGCACCTTCGGCCCAGGCCATTCTTAATTTGCCAAAGCTAACAAATTCAGGTAAATGAAGCAGTTCTGAAAATAAAAAACTAGCGGAATAAGATGGGAAGAAATAGGACCATTCGCCGCTTGGTAATGTTGAGGACCAGTCATTTCTGGCAGTAACATCCAGAAACAGGTAATTCTTATACGACAGATTCAAAAATCCATAGACCGAATTCAATTTCTTATCGTACCAAGACTCGGAAGGTATTTGACTTGCCTAGACTGCCCCTGTATAGTTTCCAAAGTAATTCAGATAAGGCAAGGCATATTGAGTTCCCGGAGTACTTCCTGACATGCTGTACATGGATCGCTGGAATGAAGTTCCACCCACTGAAAATCTGGCATTGATATTCGAGCTTTTAATATTATCCTTATGAAAGGTTGCCAAAAAGTCGAAATTGCTGGCATAGTCCCTTGCTAAACCACGACTGTAAGAGCCACCTACTAATCCAACTGCATCTGTTGTATTATTTATTGTCTCAGCTTCGTTGTTATTATTGTCCATGCTTGCCCTGAACATGACATCCAGAAAATTGGTTGCCTGGTAGTTCGCCTGAACCGAAGTCAGCAATTTCCGGCTGATTTGCCAGGTGTTATCTTCCATGATATTCCATGCCTGATAAAGATTATTCCCTACCCAGGGAATTCCGCTCAGGGAATTTCGGGAACCGTCAGCATTTTTATAATGTAAGGCATCATCACCACTGTAGTCCCTGCCAATATTGTAGAGCAGCCTCTTTTGCCATGAACCGGTATCCGAATTTCCCAACATCGGAGCATTATGATAATCCCGGTCAAAATAGGAAGCATTGATTTTAAAAGAAAGACGGTTACTCACCTTAATGTCGCCTCCTAAATTGAACGTATTCTGATTGAATCCACTGTTTGGCAATATCGCAGCATTGTCTAGTCTCGTATAGGAAACCCGGATTGTACCCCACTCGTTTCCGCCTGAAACGGCAACATTATGGGTAGTTTGAGAACCATTCTGATACAAGAGTTTAAGATTGTTTGGCTGAGGAACGTACGCCCTGGTAGAGCCATCCCACCATTTGATCATTGTTCCATCCATCTTGTGACCCCATGATACACCATTACCTGGCCAGCTCACCTGGTTCCAGGTATCCACTCCATAGGGACCGGTTCCTGTTGTCTGATCGACAAAGGATTGAGTCCAGCCATCGGTAAGCATCGGGTTGCCGCTGCCATCTTTTTGAAACTGAGGGGAATTCAGTGATACCATACCGCCGGTACCATATTCATTTTGTTCTTTTAGATAACGGAAAGGCTGAACCGATTTATATCCATAAGAGTATTCAATACCTAATCCCTGAGTATGCTTAGAGCCTTTTTTTGTTGTAATCAATATAACGCCGTTTGCGCCACGACCACCATACAATGCAGCAGCAGCAGGTCCTTTTAACACACTCACATCGTCAATATCCACTGGATTTATCAGATTAATCGCATTACCCCAGTCCTGTGGTGATGTGACGTCAGCTGCTGAACCTGAAATGTCATTTGCCATCGGCATACCGTCAACGATGATCAGTGGTTGATTATCTCCCTGAATAGAATTGTTTCCACCAATGACAATACGGGTTGTCCCACCTTCCACACCGTTAGGACTGGTAATGTTTACACCAGCCATTTTTCCACTCATTGCATTTACAATGTTTGGAGCTGCAGATTCAGCTAATTCGGCACCCTTAACAGATTCCTGAGAATAGCCCAATGCTTTCTTTTGTCTTGATAATCCGAGAGCTGTCACGACTACTTCATCCAGACCGATCTCTGTAGAAACCATCTTTATATTAACAAGAGATCGGTCATTCAGGGGTTGTTCTATAGTTTTCATTCCGACAAATGAAAACACGAGAATTGATTTTCCTGAGGTCACCTTGAGGGTATATTTCCCATCTGTATTGGTAATGGTTCCCTGGGTTGTCCCTTTTTCGGATACGGTAACCCCCGGCATACTTAATCCATCAGACCCGGAAACAACTGTACCGGATACTGAATGTTGCGCCATTGCACTGCCTAACAGTGCAATGCACATTACAGTCAATAATAAAATCCTACGCATAAGTTTCTAATTTTAGTTGAAATTGTAAATTGTTAATTTGCTCCACAAAAGTTAATGCTTCAACTTCGTAGTTGTGGTATTCTAGGAAGTACAATCTTCAATTTTGCTTCAAAATTAAAGAGGAGGAGGGATCATTATCCACTTAGTGAATTGGTCATAGTCATAATTTTCAGTTTTTATAATTAGTCATTGTGATGAGTTAATTTATTCGTAATTAGATATATAATCGACTATTTTTCATATTGAATCAATATACATTTCTGAAAATACTTTTTGAAAGATCATCTCGGAAGTTCCTAAAAGTGCCGTCTGATCACCCATATCTGAAATAAGGAGTGTGGTACTTTCCGAAATTTTCTCCAGGCAAAAGCGATTTAAAGATTGCTGAATGGGTGATAAAACATATTGCTTGGCTTT
>Ga0364867_10085_pt1 | contig 62930 bp, 53 predicted proteins | sample ExccelAu500001D4_3_FD_206915 | JGI IMG/M metagenome (GOLD analysis project Ga0364867, IMG submission 206915) | Enriched cells from Trout Bog Lake Hypolimnion, Wisconsin, USA - BchlTB.Aug13.5000.01.D4 | ecosystem: Environmental > Aquatic > Freshwater > Lake > Hypolimnion/Profundal zone | place... | reverse complement strand
TGTACGCTAAAACATCCAGTTACTGGAACACTCTACGCAGCTGCTAGTAATGTGCATATGATTTATTTGTTGGATCTTACAGATGCAATGATTGATAATTCTCCTTATTCGCAAGGGGAAATCATGTCTTCGACTGATAATGGATTTACATGGGTGACTTTGCACAATTTTCAAAGACCGGTTTACTGGATCGCGCTTGATCCGAACGATCCGAACACAATGTATGCAAGCGTGGTAAACCATGCCCAGTCGCTGGGTGGAATTTATATCACCCATGACCTGCAAGAAGGACCAGCATCATTATGGACAAAATTACCCAATCCTCCCCGTACGGAAGGTCATCCTGCTACGATTGTTCCACTTCATGACGGAAAAGTGGTTTGCACCTATAGCTGCAGGTACGATGACAGTATTTCAAGGTTCACCTACAGTTCTGGAGTCTTCTTATACAACCCTGCAACAATAGGTTGGTCAGATGTTACGGATTTGAGCAGAATGGGATGGTACTGCAATGATATTTACATTGACCCCAATGATCCCACTGAAAGCACTTGGTATGTCGGCATTTCAAGCGGCTGGGGCGGTGGGGATGGTAATCCGGCACATGGAACTCCAAATGATGGTGGTGGCCTGTTTAAGACTATTAACCGGGGTCAGAACTGGACAAAAATCCTGGGCACATCAACCTCGCCTTCAGGTGGCATTCTTCCTTCATATTCAGGAGTCTTCTCCTGTGCCATAGATCCAAACGACAATAATCAATTATATCTTGGAACAAACAGTATCAGTGCCATTGACGGGTTAATAATTTCGGGCAATATTAATAGCAATTCACCAACCTTTTCAGTCGTCGATGATTTTTTATGTGGTAATCCCCAACGAATTTTCTTCAATCCATATAATCAGCAGGAAATATGGGTTACCACAGGAGGAAATGGTGTTATTGTAAGTTCATATGGAACAGGGATCAAGAACAAAAATATAGCGAATCTAGATTTTGTAATTTATCCAAATCCAACAGATGGTTTGTTTAATATTTCATTGTCACTCGATACAAAAATTTGGACAATTGACATTTACAATGTTCTTGGACAACTGGTTTATACATCTAAACCAGCAGATCATCAGAATCATCTTACTATTTCAGGCATGACGAAAGGTATTTATCTTATTGAAGTAAATTGTGACGGAAGGAAATATCAGAAAAAATTAATTTGTCAATGATTTAATAATAGTTGTTATTTAAGGTGATTTTATGGAATATTAATATTCAGTTGTTTGTGTTCTTTTTTGTTCACCTCAACCAAGCCTTATGAAAATCAACGCTATATAAATAATAAATAAGCATAAAAAGAATAAAGCCAAAGGCAATTGAAGCCGTTTTGAGCCAAACGAAAAACCCACTACAGAAAGTGCAACAAATGCAACACGAAACCAGAGGTTAAGATCAAAATGGGCAACTCCTGATATCAAAAAATCTTCTGTAAGGCTAATAACAGCTACACCTCCAAGGAGCGAGAAAAACCATTTACGGTTATGATCATATATTTCCTTAAGGTTGGTTTCTGCTTTAATTTCCGGAAGTAAAAGATGGCTTACCATGGACACAGTTATTGGTATGATTAAATAAAACAGAAATCTAAAATAAAACCAGTCCGGAATATCATGACGGTAAAAAAATACCCACCATATTTGCAGTTGAAGGAGTAGCAGGGATATCATCCAAATCATTGTTGGATAATAGATTTTTACTTTAGCACGAAAATTGATCAGGCCAGAAACACTTAAAATTAAATGCCTGACTCCTAAGGCGATAATCATCGATACAAAAATCGAAAGATGGTCAAACTGTTTCATATTAGCTTTCCATTCTGATATAATTAATTAGTCGAAAATCTGGTTATAATATAATGCATATCTTATCAATTAACCCTTCTGGTTTTTCCTATCCCATAAACAGGCAATGAAAATAAATAACAAGTTAGCTATTAGCACAATGGAAGTTCTCAGTATATAATGTTCCCTGAATATCGGTGGTTCCTCGGCAAATACCATCCCTGTAAAAGCGCCGACCATTAATACCAATAAAAGGTAAGAGTAAATATTCTTTTTCAGCAGCAGCCATCCAGCCAGGACAAATGCTATTTCTATTATAAATGTCAGGATGGGATAATGCCATAGACCCAATCCAACTTTGGCGCTTCCAAAGAAAATGCTAAGGTCTGGTGTGTGTACGATCAAATCGATAACCCAGTGGGATAGAACACACAGTCCTAAAATCCAGGCCCATGAACTTTTCTTCATTGCCCGGAAAATAAAGAAAACAATTGCTGATATCAGCAAAGCCCCTATCAGGGAATGTGAATAAGGCAAGTTCAGATAGTTCCTAAAGAAAGGATTAACACTGGGAGTATATGATGCCTTTTCTATTCCAAGTAACACAAGAGTAAATGCAATGATATCCAACAATTGAACAGATGCAAATAACAGCCAGAGGGGAATGTCACATGCCTTTTTCTTGACTATGTAAGCAATTCCATAATGTCCAATAAACATAATTGTAAAAGTAAGTGATAATTTAATTCATTCTTTCTGATTATTTCTGAATTATCAAAGATAGAAAAATAGAAAGAAGTAAAAAAATCGTTAAGAAGATTTAACCAGGAATTTTCTGTTGGTATTGTAGAAATTTCTATGGGTGAAAAAATGAAATCGGTAAGCTGTAAAATTATGACTGAAACTTTGTAATTTTGTGTAAATCATATCGGATAATTATTTTTTGATGAAAAGTATTGAACAGATTCATTCCCTTCTCTTGCAAGTAGTTCTGATAATGGTAATCATTATCAGTCCGGGATTATGCTGGTATTTTTCGATAGGATTTTGTGGTATAATAACATTAAATCTATGAAATATGACGAAGATCGTTAATGTTAAATGGTTGAAAGAATCGGAAGAACAAGATTATCCAGCAGCTTTATCGTATTTGTCTTTAATTTTCAATAATCAAACAGCCATTGATTATGTTGAAAAATTGAAAAACTCTGTAATAGCAGAATTCGAGTCAAAAGATATTTTCAGGGCATCTGGTTTATCATTACTTGGTGTAAGCAATTTCCATGTTAAACAAGATCAGAAAAAAATCCAGTCTGGAATAAAGTTATCACCTTTGCTATTAATACGGGATTCAGTTAATGGGAAAGTTCTAATTGCAGATGGATATCATCGACTATGTGCTGTTTATTCGTATAATGAAGATGCGGTGATTCCATGTAAAGTTGTGTAATTGTGAAATATTAATTTATATCACTAACAAATGAAGAAAAAAATTTGGATCTATGGTCTTGTGTCAGCAGGAATGTTTTCCTTGCTAGCTGGAGGTTGTAGTAAAATTGGTACAAACAATAATAATACCACCTCACAACTTCCCAATGTGACAACAAATGCAATTGCCAATGTGACGCAAACGACAGCAACTTGTGGCGGAAATGTTATTTTTGGCGGTCCTGATTCAGTAATTGCAAGAGGTGTTTGCTGGGCGACTTCTATTAATCCTACAATTTCATTTCCACATAGTACCGACGGCCGGGGAAATGGAACTTTCACAAGCAATTTAACCGGACTTAACCCATGTACCCCCTTTTATGTAAGAGCATATGCAACGAACAGTGCCGGTACCGGATATGGCGAACAGGTTAAGTTTACAACACAGTGGGTAAACGGTGGAGGGACAATAAAGGACATTGATGGAAATGTTTATCATACCGTGACTATCGGAACAAAAAAGGCACCATTAAGTTCACAGGTTTGGATGGCAGAGAATCTCAAAACAACAAGATTCAACGATGGGACCTCCATTTCAATAGTAACAGATGAATCATTATGGGAAGGTTTGCTCACCCCCGCTTATTGCTGGAATAATAATGATTCCACTTATAAAGATTCTTACGGGGCATATTATAATGGTTATGCACTTATTACAAATAAACTTTGCCCAACCGGATGGCATGTCCCTTCCAATTCAGAATGGGAAATTCTATTCTCTTCTCTTGGGGGAGATAGTATTGCTGGAGGAAAAATGAAATCCGCTGGTACAATTGAATCAGGTCTGGGCTTGTGGTATGCTCCCAATGCCGGCGGAACCAATGAAAGCGGATTTACTGCCCGCCCCGGCGGTAGACGTGCATACGGCGGCTTTCACGATATGGGATACTACGCCCATTTCTGGACTTCAACTCAAGCTGGATACACGGGCGCTTGGTCAAAGGACCTGGATTATAATTTTTCCGTTATTCACGTGAGTACTTTTGACTTTACGGCAGGGATGTCAATACGATGTCTAAAGGACAATTGAGCAGATAATGTTTTATACTACTTTTTCTTCTCCTCAGCCTTCATCTTTTGATCAAACTTTTCTGATGTCACTTTCACAATTTGTTGAATTGCAGCCCCTGCAGTCGCAGTAATCATGAAAATATCGATCATCATCCTTTTTCCCACAGATGTTTTATAAAATTCCACCAATTGATCCACTTCCTTTTCCGTAAAACATTGACGATATAAATTGATAAGGATATTCTCAATTTGATGGTGCGCATACCCATGCTGACATTCATCTAAAAGATTAAGATAATATTCTTTGGGGCGTTTTGTATCATTTGCCTGTTGACTCACAATTTGATATTTAATAACAGAGTCAAAGCTGAAGGAACCACGTTCTGCCCTTAGGATTCGTATTTTTTTTGTTAAAGAATCTTCCGGAGGAGCAGTTGTGTCAACTTTAAGCTTGAGATCACCTATGAGAGACTGGAAAGCGGCGGGCAATCCATTTGAATTGTTCTGTGCTGCGACCCTTAAGGTGATCAGGTGGAACATGATTAACAGAATAATTACTTTTCTTGGAGTCATGTTACCTTTATTTAAATAAAAACTACGAAGTATTTAATCACTAGTTAATCATAGGGGTAATCATATCATAAAAAGATGTGTAGAGAGAGTCCATTATGAATCTCATACTGTGATACGTATTTATCAAATTCTTTCTGTAACAGGTTTCGCTTAATTTCTTTTCCATGCCCTACTAAAAATATTTCATATCCGTTTCTTTTTTTTCACTTATTCATAGTGTTTGGTCGTTTTACATATTCTTTGTCAATAAGGGACGCAACATAATGAAAAGGCCTTAATTCCATTGGATTGGCATACGTTTTCCGTTGACTTTATTTTTGAACCTGACGGCTGGATATCCAAGAGCAATTGTAGCAAAAATTTTCTCATCATTGCCTATTTTTAAAAAATTTCGCAAAAATTTGCTTCGATTTAGGATCATCTGATTCCCAACCAGGTTTCTGCATCCCAAACCAAGAGTTTGTGCATATAAATCAATATTATACAAAGCATACTGAGCGCTTTCCAGAGAGAGGGGGATTCGTTTTTCCCCGACAATCATTACAATGGCAGCAGGTATTGTTTTAAATGCATTCCTTCTTTCTATCGATTTTTCCAGTTTGGGCTTCCCTTTCAGGTATTCAAATTCATATTTTGGAGCAATGGATCTGACTATCCAATGGATTATCTTTGGTTTGTAAAGAAAACGGTAAAGTTTTGTAGTAAATTGATAGATCGTGGTTCCAATTTTCACTATACTCTCAGGATCATCTATTACAATAGCTCTCAGATTGAAATTATGGGTTGGGGCAGAACTAGCAATTGTTACAATCCGTTCCAAAAGGTCTCGATCAATCTTTTCTTTTCTGAAATCCCTGATAGTTCTTCTTTCCCCCAATAGTTCTTCTAATTGAACAGGCCTGGGATAAAGTGATTTGTCAAATGTGATGGACGCATTATTATCCCAAAGAAGAGCCTGTTCAGGACAAATGGCGATACATTGAGAACAAGTACTGCAGTAACGGTAATCAATTGTTATGGATTCATTTTCAATCTTCATGCATGATTCGTGGCATATCCTGACACAGATTCCACAAAGATTGCATCGTTGATGGTTGATCGTTATCATTATTGAATGTTGTACTTCGTGAAACAAATAAATGAATAATCCCAATAATGCTAATCGATTTGGCAATTAACAGATAAGTTCCCCGATTTTGTTTAATTTTGAGATACCAAAGATAAATGAATAGAAAGAAGCACCAAAAGAAATTCGGTAGTAAGATCAGTACAAGCAAACTATTCGGAAATAATCAAAATATTATTGACTTTCTTAATAGAATAAGAAATATTTTCTTATTTTTGAATCTTCTATATAAGATATCCACTTGGGCATGAGAAAAACCATTCTAATCCTGTTGATTATCTCTTCTTTTTATAGTGTTTATTCCCAGGAAACTAGTTACAGGTTCGGGATCAAAGGGGGCATCAATTACATCCACCTGGACAATTACGGAAAAGGACTTTATTCCGATTTCCAGGCCAATCCTGGTTACAGTTTCGGCGCTTTATTTGAATATACCAAGGGAGGATTTCTGAATTACTCCATCACCCCGGAAATCTTGTACACCGAGTCGATGACGGATGTTGACCTTCTGTATATTTCAAATTGCACTGCGATTATTCATACGATCGATATCCCTCTTACAGCCAAGCTCGGGTTGCGGCTAAGCAAAATATTCAGGCCGTATATCCTTGCAAACATATATGGATCCTATATGACTAAGTATTCCGGAAAGCTTTTCGATCTGCTCAACACTGAAAATGACGAATCCGGTAGCAAGATTAACAAGTTTTATTTTGGAGTTAGCACTGGAATGGGGTTCGACCTCTGGTATCTGCAGTTCGAGGGAAGATACAGGTGGAACCTAATAAGGATTAACTCCGAAGATTATTCAGCCCTGAAACAAATGGGGCTGGAACTTTCATGCGCAATCCTCTTTTAAATTAAGATAACCAGAAGTAATCCACAAGATGAAAAAGATACCGTTATTTTTTTTGTTGCTTTTCACTCTGACCACTTGCAAGAAGGCTCCTCTTGATAGTTTCCTTTTTCTTGTGAGGGTCGACAAAATTGAAGTGATTGACAAGTTTACTTTTGCTACCAGGCTGAAACAAAGCCCGAATTCGACGTTGTACAAGGCACTGCCGAATAAAAAGATCACAGTAGCCAGGATCATTTACAACACCATCGACCCAAGTGGGAACCCAATCCTGGCTTCGGGTGCCATTTTTTACCCCACTGCCGATGTGAGTTATGATAGGCTGGGTACCATCCTGGGTGTCCATTATACACTGGGGGCCAACTATGAAGTTCCTTCACAGAAGGGGGCTGTGACTGAAGGCCTTTTCTCTCTCTTTGGGTACGTTGTCGTAGCTCCTGATTATATCGGATATGGTGCCTCTATGGACCTGGTTCATCCCTATTATGATGTGATGAGCACAGGCCAGGTCAGTGCCGATATGCTTCTTGCCTCAAAGGAATATTTTGCTTCGATCAGCAGGTCAATAGGGCATAAGGTCACGGTCATGGGGTACTCCCAAGGCGGACAGGCTTCGCTTGCATTCCTCAAGTTCGTCGAAACAACACCTTTATACGAGGACGCATTCGTGATCGACCAGGTGTTTGCCGGCGGGGGAGCATACGACCTCATCAAATCCTACGATACTTTCGTGGCCAGAAATTATAGTAGCCAGCCGGTTACTATACCGCTGCTTGTCCTTGGAATGAATTACGGGGACAGCCTCAACCTGGACCTGAGTAAAATGTTTTCACCTACACTTCTCGCGCATTATCAGGACTGGATATTATCAAAAATGTATACTACCGATCAGGTTTCGGCCATGATAGGAGAAACGAAACTGACGAAGATAATGGCCCCTGAGGCATTTGACACCACAAACCCAAACACGATTAAATTCTTGAAAGCCTTGAGGAACAATAGCCTGATCGTGTATGGGAAGATAACCAACTGGGTACCAAAGGCAAAGATTACTCTTCTGCATGCAACCAAGGATACCATCGTTCCTTACGAAAATACTGAAAGTGCCTACAAGGCTTTTCTGGCGGCTGGTTGCAATGTCACAAAGGTCGATATCCCAAATAAAGACCATAAAGAAGCTGGACCTGAATTTTATAGCTATGTTATGATGCATTTACTGATTTAACTTACTGCGGATGAGGATTAAGGTAATCTTACTGGTTGTTTTATTTAGTTTCGCCGGGTTGGGAACCCAGGCAAAAAAAGACTATACCAAGCATAAAAAGGGATATTTCTTCGATGCCGGGATTGATTGCGGTGGAACTTTCCCTAAAGGCAGCAACCCGAATATAATAATGGAGGCTTATACCACACACGGCTACCAGTTTTCCAATACTTTTTCCCTGGGCGTTGGTGTTGCCACCTACAATACCCAAACCATTAACACATATTTACAGTTAAGATTCAACCTGCGTAAAATAGATAGTACCAGGACCAGTTACCCCTATATCTCTTTGCAGGGGGGCTATTCATGGAGTACATGGACCAGTAATACATGGGGCGACGATAGGGGTCCTATTGAGGAGATTAAACTCGGATGGTCATTTTATACTAAACAAGCCAATCTGAGATGGAGTGTATTTCTGGCACCCAGCCTTTACCAGTTTCATTTTATCCCGAAAATCGGACTGGCATTCGAATTTTAAAGAATAACTCATTGCTAAGTTACTGACGAAACTTATGCCCTTTTGAGAGTTGCGAATAGACAGGAAGAGATAAAAGCCCTGTTTTAGTTTTTCATGAATTTTTCTTCCAGTACGGTTTTCACATTTTTGAAGAGAAGTAAATATGCACCAGTAGAAAGAGAATTTACATCAAACCTAGTATAAGGAGGATTGGCCTCAAATTCCATAAGTGGCCGCCCCGTCATATCCAAAATTGTAATGAGGCCGGTTTCCGGTATTTGTAAAGTCACAACATTCGATGCAGGGTTGGGATAGATACTTAAAATACCGGAAGGCGTTTTTTTACTGCTGATCCCTGCAGGAAAGCCACCCCCGTTCATCGTTTTCAAGACAATGGCACTATCGCCCCCAATGTTTTCACCCACCGCAAATCCGGTATCATGGCTCGTGAAGTATAGCGAATAAATGTTTCCGTTAACTGCATTTAAACGATACCAGGTTTTCCCATAATCATTTGTTTTAACGATCACGCCTTCGTCACCGGCTGCAAAACCGGTACGTGCACTTGTGAAAAACAAGGTCCAGAGTGTTGAAAATCCATTGTCGTACACAACATTCCAGGTAGTTCCACCATCGATTGTTTTAATGATTTTACTCTCAGGCAAGCCACTCAACGGTGACCAGTATTCCCCTGTGGCATAACCTGTATCATTATTTATAAAATAGAGGGACATGATCTGCGGAGTATCGACGACAGCAGTAACAGTATAGCTTATTCCTCCGTTGGTGGTTTTTAGTATCTCTCCTTCATAGCTGCCTGCATAGCCTGTATCCTTTGAAGTAAAATATAAGGAATACAAAGGATAGGAGTAACCATTACTGATACTTGCCCAGGTCTCTCCTCCATCAACAGTCTTCAGAAAATCGCCTGCCATTCCCCATGGATCTGCATTTTGCCCTCCTACTGCATAACCTGTTTGTGAGTCGGTAAAGAAAACACCTGACAGGTCATGAGCAAGAAGCACTGTTATCAGGTTCCATGTTTGCCCTCCGTCTATAGTCTTCAGTATGGTTCCGTTATCCCCGGCAACTACACCTGTGTCTGGAGATGTAAAAAATACAGAATTCAACCCTGTGCTATCCCCTTGATTCAACCTGGTCCATGTTCCACCTCCGTTGGTCGTTTTTAAAATGGTTCCGTTCACACCTGCTGCATAACCTGTATTGGCATTAGTGAAAAACACAGAATTAAGAATATCCTGACCGCCTGTATTCACAGGTGTCCATTGCCCCTGAACCTGAAAAGCCATGAGGAAGACCAAAAATGGAAGAACAATGTATCGCATAAAATCAAATTTTGAGGTAAACAAACATACAAAACTTTTCGTCACCTCGCATTTAATTCCGCTATTTATTTTCGCTTCTTCGCTTCTAACCTCATCTCTATCCGGAGTTTGAATCCATGCAGGAACTTTATTATGGCATTGTTCCGCTTGCCTTTAGAGGTGCTGAAACCAATGCGGACAAACCGAATCCTCTCAATACCTTTCATTTTGCAATTTAGGCAAAGTTAGAGGGTGGTAACAAAGTATGGTAAAGGAGCTTAGAAATTAAACCTGACATTTCCTGCAAACCATTCAAGGATTAGTGCCATAGCGAATAAGGCAATTTGCCACTGGTCATTGAAGATCTTTTTATCTGATTTTTTGATCATCGGTTTAGACTGTATCCTTGAGTTGCCCATGATGGCTATGCCCATGAATCCGAGGCAGAATATAGTTAGAGGCCAATACCAGTCAGTAAAAGGCCAGTTAAAGCCTATGAGAACGATCAAGCCTGCAATCCAAGGCCTAAGGAATACCGCTGAAAAAAAAGTCCTCTGATTGTCTTTGTCGTTGAGAAAAGCCTTTGTATAAGCTGTTTTTAAAAAAAAGCGATACCAGTAAAAGCTAATGCCTACAAGGATTGCCAAAATGATAAATGAGAAGATTATCCTGAAAATAAGCGAATTAACCATCCAGAAATATGCCACACCAAATCCATTGTAAAACAAGGTGCCAGCCAGGATGTTACAGGGAAGGGCGTTCACCATTAAAAAGCTCAACCAGCTAAACAAGAGCTTGGTCCTCCATGCTGCCATGCTCAGCTTTTTCAGTACCAGCAGAAGGATCAGCCCCACGGCCGAAAGTAGTACGGGTCCTGACCCAAAGACCAGAAAGATCATATTTTCAGACCACTTGGTGCCGCTTTCCGACAAAAAGAAAATATGGAACAGGCTGTAGCGGAAGTTGATACCGAAATGAAGGAGCAGAAGCATCATCCAGGCGCACAGTATTAACTGCATGAGAAGGGCCGAAAATATGAAAATAAAAGTAGAATATAGGCTTAGTTCAAGAAGAGCCCACACCGACAGTGGCCCTTCAGAGGGCTTGTGTTTTCGATACCAAAAATTGAACATTCGCTTAATCTTCGATTCAATTTACATTTACTTCCTGTTGAACAGCTTTTATTTTTTTTGCCTGATAGTATTTTATACCACCATAAGCCAAGCCCATGATAATGAGAATGCCAAACCCTCCGTCGATGGGTGCTCCCACTGGACCTGAACTACCCCCACCCCCGATTTGTGCATTTCCCGGTGGAGGAGGAGGAGCCTGACCCCATGCCGAAATGCAAAAACTTACTAATGTAATTACAAATAAGATCCTGATTACGTTTTTCATTGGAATATATGTTTTATTTGTTGATGACTCTAGTTATAAAATTATTCCCTTTGGAAGAAACAATAACCACGTAAACTCCCTTTGCAAAGGGAGCTTTAATACTAACGATTCCGATCATTTCTTTTTGTTCATTGCTGATCACTTGTCCCAACATATCATACAAAGTGATACAGGCAAGCTGGCCTTGCATAGAGGGAACCTCAAGACAGATACTGCCATTGCTGATAAATGCCCTGCCACTGGAGGTTGTATTGTTTTCATTGATGCCAGTTATCCCGTTAAAATGCAGATTAAAACGGTTGGCAGCGCTTCCGGTCTGGTAGCTGAAAGTGTACAAAGGATCAGTTCTCAGGTTAACCATTTTGCCAAGGGTCTTGTCTTCAAGATAGATTGTGGTTGACGGATTGAACGATTCAATACCGCTAGCGGTTAGGGTAACTTCTGAATTCGAATTGAGCGTGAAGTCAAGGGGCACTACAATCGGTTCTGGATTCAACGGGAGGCTGTTGATAGCCAGGTTAATGTTATCCGAAGTCACCGTATACATCTGTGGAGCATCGGCACCACCAGTGATTTTATAAGCATCCCATTCACCGTCAAATCCTGTAGTGGCGCCATTGGCAAACCGCACAACAATCTCATCGCTGGCTGAATCAGCATCAGCATGGATCTTCAGCAGGTTTGGGATAACCCCATTGTCTTTAAGAAACGACACTGTATTATGGGTTCTGACACTGTTGTTCATGGCAAGCACCGGGCTTGTGGCATTGGCATGCACGAAGAAAGACTGTCCGGGTGCAATATAGCGACTGCCGCCGTTGGTTGATCCACCGTTGATGTAAGAAGCATAATTTGAGGAGTTCCACACATAAACAGCATTGTCAATATTGGTTTTAGTCCAGCCGCTTGATGCCAGCCAGTCGATAGATGATGGATAGGGGTTGGGAACCAGGTTGAAGCCTTTGTTAGCTGAAGCACCGCTGGTGTATGAAGTGGTTGTTATAACCGAACCATTGTTCATGGGTCCGGATAAATTGTAGATTTTGCTGGTACCCGGATAATATACCATGTAACCGCGTGTTACCGTAAGCGGGGTAGTAGTAGAAATCCCCATATTAACCCATCCATTGTCGACTGGGCTGATTTGCGTTTCGTCAAAATAATAGAGATACGAGCCCAGGAAGAGGTTGCTGGTAGGATTGGAAGCCTGGGTGAGGGGAACAGAAACCAGGTGGTAGGTCATGGCAGTAAGGCTTGCACTTCCTGCAATGTAACGTTGGATGGTGCCATTTACACTGGCTGTATTATGGATAAGCGAACCTGTACCCGCCGCAGTGGACTGGATCACCAGCCCTGTATTGCCGGCATTATTGGTAAGAGTTCCATTGACTGTGAGCGCTTTGCCCGGGGCAATGGTAAGCGCTACACCTGAATTAATAGTCAGGTTGTAGCAAACAGCGGGGGAACCAACTGCCTGATTTACCATCGGATTATTGGAAGTGACAGGGATGTTGACATTTGTAGATGCAGTTGGAACGATGCTGGGGCTCCAGTTACCTGCAGTGTTCCAGTCGGTGGATGTATTGCCGGTCCAGGATGCAGAAGTTAAAAATGTAAAACCTGCAAGGGTCGCAATACCGCCGGGAGTGGTCACGCTTACGGTTCCCGTACTTCCAGTACCGACTATGGCTGTGACCTGGGTGGAACTATTTACGGTAAAAGAACTTGCGGCAGTTCCTCCAAAACTCACTGCCGTGGCTCCGGTCAAATAGGTTCCTGTAATCGTTACACTGGTTCCGTTACTTCCGAGGGTTGGAGTAAACAGGCTGATAGTTGGTACCCCAACTGTTGTCACAGTTATATAAGTATAATAATTAGCACCAGTACCAGTAACAGAGATTTTGTCAGCCCTTACCCGGTAATAATAAGTTGTGGTTGGCGATAAGCCGGTCACAGTTTGTGATAAACTGGTACCACAATCCAGGTTGTTATAACCACTTACAAACGAAGAAAAGGAATTAGAAGTAGATACATCTAATTTATAAGAAGAGACCGTACCAACAACAGGGACTGTCCAGTTGGCATTGAAACCTGTACTACCAATGCTGGTAGCTGCTGTGCTGGGTGGCACAACCATGGCATAGCTTTCAACCCACAAAGGAAGGCCTCCTCCTGAAATTGCACTTGTATATGTAAGGGTTCCGTTGTTGTGATTAGTTGTCAAATCGGAAAGCGTAGTTCCTGAACTTGCATTCATTTGATAATAAGCAACCAAGCTAGTTGGATACGGAGACGTAATTACGTTGTACATGCTGGCTTGGATTTGAGCCTGTGTGCGGGCAACATTCCATATACGCACTTCATCAATAGAGCCATTAAAGTAACGACCATTCGGAGCTGCTACTAAATAATCCGAATTAGCACCAATCAATAAAGAGTATGAAGAATTAGCTATATTACCGCTGTTTGACCCGGTTGCCGCGAGATTACCATTGATATACATATTCATTGTAGTACCATCATAAGTGCCGCATACATAATACCATTGTCCGAGAGTCAAAGCATTAGTGGAAGATCTTATTTCCATCCATCCAGTGCCCATTCCCAAATTAAAGCTTAGCTGCCCAGCCCCTCCACATCTGAGTTCATATCCACCAAATACACTATTTTGGGCTTTGGAAATTATTGGACCACGTGTATAGGTAGATCCCCATTGATTAACTTTTATCCAGGCTTCAAGTGAAATTTGGTTTCCGGTAATATTAAGAGATGCACCGATACCACAAGTTACATAAGCATTTGTACCATTAAAAGATAATGTATTGCCCGGTTGCTGTGAATAAATCTGAATATTTATCCCTATAAATAAGATCAAAACACAAAGCAATCTGATCTTAGAAAGTCTTTGATTAGCCATATTAATTAAAATTATAAGGTTTCATTTGAACTCTTTAAGTTCTTTGAATGCCTCATCCTTTTAAGTAACTATTCTTTTGCTGTTCAACCTTGTTAACGAAATAATAAAGAATGCGCTATAATAACATAATTAGACTATGTAAAGGATGCTGCCATATATAAACTACAAAAAAAGCGCCAATAACAAGCGAATAAAAAGAAAATATAAAACAATTACAAATCAATACAATAATAATCAGATGATTATTAAAGTAATTAAGAATGATTCTTTTTAAACTTAATGAAGAAAGTAGGGTTAGAAGCTTTTTAAGATTAAATTAATCGCACAGTTGTGCGTTTTTAAGACTTTTTTGACTATAAGTTTAATTTAACCCGAAAAATTCAACACAGTAATTCAAAAAGGAGCAATAGAATTCAATACATGGTTTTCCTTTTTCTTATTTTTGGCAAATGAAAAGCATGTTCAAGAGGAAAACGGTCTCTGTGAGGCCCAATTCTTCCGGACCATTTTCCCACTGCTATTCAAACCCGGCTGGCTTACCCCGAATACATGAAAGGCAAACGAAAATCATTCGTTGAACCCTTCAAATTGTTCCTTGTCATCAGCGTTATTTATTTCCTTCTCCTGCAACGGTTCTTGAACATCTGCCTCCAAACTGATATTTCTATTAATCCCGGTTTTCGCGGCCCTTTTGAAATTGGTTTACATAAGGCGGAAGAGGTTATACTTTGAACACCTTATTTTCGCACTGCACTTTCATGCCTTCAATTTTTTGATATTAATCCTGAACATGTTGATTGGAATAATTTTCCCTGTTAATATGTTTTTCATCGTAATGATTATCCTGGTCTATGGTTTCCTTGCTTTGAAAAGATACTACGACCAGGCATTTGGGAAGACCATGGCAAAAATGTTGCTGATCAGCCTATCTTATCTGATTATCGGCCTTCCTATATTTGTTCTGCTGTTGCTCCTGGTCGCAGTGATAACGTTCTGAGCCATCATGTCATGTATAACTTCGCTAACGGGAACGATACTACTGGCCTGACTTACGAAAAAATAGAAATAAAGCCCAATTCTTTCGGTGCGATGGACATGACCGGGATAGACGACAATCGCACGAACTCCTGGGCGCGTGATCCCACGAAAAACTCGAGCACACCAACTTCCTGTTGGGTCATGATCATGATAAGGTCGATATCACCCTGTTTTTCCGCATAATTCAACAAGGTTGGAATTAGGGCTTTCTCATTTTCTACACCCAAAACAATTTCGGCCATGCACCGGATACCTTCTTGCTCGATAAAATCTTTTACCTGCCCCGCCAGGAATTTAAGTCTGTTGTAAACATCAGGGTCATTTTTACTCCAAATCCCGGAAACTACTTTTATCCCGGCACCATAAATCTTTGCAATTTTTATACCCCAGTTGACCTTTTGCCTGCTTTCGATTGTTAGATCCAGCGGAAGAAGTATGTTCCTACACCCATCGTAATGATGCCGTGCATTAATTGTGATGACCGGACATTTAATTGAGCGAAGAACTCTTGAACTGTTGGCACCCAGCACTCCGACATCGTTCCCGGAAAGTTCAGGCTGACTGTGGGTCCCCATGATGATGAACTGTGCCTGGATCTGATTGGCCGTTTCCAGAATTTTTGAATAAACCTGTCCTGTTTCCAAGATGGTAGAAACCTTCAATCCGGATTCGATCTTCACTTTGGTAGCGAGTTCGGTAAGTCTTTCTTGCAGCTTTTTCACAATCTCTTCGTCATAAGACGCACCGAACAAAGATCGTATGCTGGAGGGTTGATCATACACATAGAGCAGCACGATTTCTGCCGGGAGCAACCGCGCCAGATTATAGGACTGTTCTAAGGCGATAAGCGACTGAGGCTCAAAATCTACAGGGACAAGGATCTTCATCATTTTCAAGAGTATTATTATACAAAGATAACAGGGATCTTGGAAGAATGATCGAAAATCAAACTTCGTTGATCGAATGTTCGAGTGTTCAATTATTTTGCAATCAGCGGAGGTTTTTCATAATCTGCCATTTTCTTGTTGGGGGTGTTACCCATATAAAATTCCAGTGTACCACCTGTAATAATATTGTTGTACCTTATGAAATTCTTTTCATAAGGTTTGCCATTTAAAGTTATTTTCTGAATGTAAATATTATTGGTTCCTGCATTGTTAGTAATGATGTTAAACTGCTTCCCGTTTGCCAGGTTTATAGTTGTTTTTTTTAACTGTGGTGAGCCAAAACAATAAATGCCATTAGCAGGATTCATCGGATAAAAACCTATAACGCTGAAGAGATACCATGCCGACATTTGCCCGCAGTCTTCATTTCCCGAATAACCGGATGTCTGATCATTGTACAATTCGTTCTGCACTTTTGCACTGTAGAATTGGGCTTTCCATGGTTCATTCGTATAATCATACAAATAAACAATGTGATGGCTCGGTTCGTTACCATGAGCATATTGACCAATAAAACCTGACGCATTTCCATTAACATCTTTTGGTTTTGCTTCAAGAGTAAAGAAAGTGTCAAGTTTTTGAGTGAACTTTTTATCGCCTCCCATTAAATCAATCAGTGAATACACATCCTGCGGAACATACCATAAATATTGCCATGCATTGCCTTCCGTAAAAGGATATCCGCCATTGTCGCCATATGCAAGAGGGTTAAAGGGAACCAGCCATTCATCACTACTGTTTTTTGCCCTGAAGAAACCTATATTTTTGTCAAACAGCTTTTTATAGCCTTCTGAACGTTTAATGAAATATTGATAATCATCTTCATGACCCATTTTTTTTGCCATCTGAGCCACACACCAATCATCATAAGCAATCTCAAGGGTCAAAGACACTGACTCAGTTTGCAAATCTTCAGGAAAATAGCCGTATTTATCAAGTAGATGAAAAGGAGCGTTTTTATGAGAAGTCTTTGAAGACGCTACTATGGCTTCATAAGCAAGTTTATAATCAAACCCTTTTATTCCCTTAAGGTAAGCATCAACAATGACAGGAATGGCATGATCACCTATCATACAATACGTTTCTGTTCCCCATAATTGCCAGATTGGTAAATAGCCGTATGATTCATATTGACGAAGCATTGAATTGATAAAACCTGCCGTTCTTTCCTCCTGCACTAAAGTATAAAGAGGATGTGCTGCACGATAAGTATCCCAAAGAGAAAATGTGCTGTAATGTTTTTTGTCAACTGCAGTTTTCAAACTATTATCTGTACTTAAATAATTCCCAGAAACATCGGCAATGTTATTGGGTTGAATAAACATATGGTACAAACCGGTATAAAAAATGGTTTTCTGTTTTTCAGTACCTTCAATATTCATGCATGAAAGTTCTTTATTCCAGCTTTCTTTTGCATTGACAGAAATCTTATCAAAATCAAAATCTTTTATTTCAGCATTCAGATTTTCTCTGGCGCCTTCGTCAGAAACAGAAGAAATCCCAACCCTAATGATCAATGGTTTATCATTATCATGATTGAAATTCATGATAATTTTCAAGTCTGGATTATTGGCTACCGGTATTTCCGAAAATTCATACTGTCCTGATTTGAAAATATGTGTATCAAATTGACGTGAAAACTCTGCTCTGAAATATACCTTCCTAAGTTTAGCCCAGCCTGAAATAATCCGGTATCCTTCTATTGTTTTATTATCGATTACTCTTACATGAGCAGATATTATTTTACAAAATCTGTGAGGACTTGTCCTTACCAGAGAATGATCAAGATCAACAATCAGATGATAGGGGTCTTTGTTGACAAACTCATACCTATGCATCCCGCAATGTTCGGTTGCGGTCATTTCTGCTTTTATTTTATAATCGTCTAGTACAACACTGTAATAACCCGGAGCGGCTTTTTCCGTTGAATGTTTGAATTTTGAGCGAAAACCTTTGGTTTTGCCATCATCACTTCCCGGCTTCCATTTTATTTCACCTCCAAAAGGCATAAACAGAAAATCATAAAGGTCAGGACAACCGGTGCCATTGAGATGAGTATGACTAAACCCGAGAATAGTTGAGTCCTTATAATCATAACCACTGCATGGATCGTCGGGATATTCCTTAGTATCCGGGCTCAACTGCACCAGGCCAAATGGCACACAGGCTCCCGGAAAATTACTTCCTGACAAACTCAAACTATCAACCGCCCCTGTACCAATAAACGGATTAACATATTTTGTGTAATCCAAGTTCGGAGTCTTGCTCCGATTAACCTGGCACCCCTGAAAAATGAGAGCCACTCCAATAGTAATGACGAAGAAATTTTTTTTCATTTATAACCTTAAATTGCTAATTCAATGGACTATTAATAAATAATCAAAAAGAAAGTATCACAATTGTTATTATTCTACCTTAATAATTTTCTTTACGATGATGCCTTTATTGCAACGAATATTAACAAAGTAAACTCCGCTTTTAAAATCCCGAAAATCCAGTTTAACAGCAAGCCCGGCAGGGTAATTGGATGAAATGAACAATACGCCATTAAGACCAAACACGCTTACCGTCAATTCTTCATTTACATTACTGGTTATCCTAAGGCAATCGATAACGGGATTAGGAGCAAGAACAAATTGAGGAGGGTTGTAATAAAATCCGGGTGCAGAATTCATGACGTTTTTTACGCAGATCAACTCGATCCCGTTTCCAGTTCCAAGATTTCGGCTGTATTGCTTCTGTATTGAATCATTCCAATGCTCATGCACCCCAAGAGATGCATATAAAATATGATCATTATCCGGATCATAAACAATACCTTTCGGCCAAAGTGCAGAATCGGCAGCCTGGTGTAAATAGTCATCAACAGCTCCCATGTTTGGACGGTTGACTTTTCCGTTTTGACCATTATATTCGGAACGCAGAAAATCAAAGCATACGGATTCGATGGCAACCGGATCTTGCGAAACAAAAAGAGAAGATGCCCAGTTGTTATTAAAGGGAGCGCTAGTCCAATGCTGTGGTGTGCAATCGGCTTCATTCCCACAAAACAATCCATCGACCAGGAATAGCATGGTTTTTAGTCCGATCATCTTATGCTCCATCATATCGATTTGAGCCCGGTACATACCATAATTCGTGCGATACGGCTCATCATTGGCTTTTGACACAAGCCCGTCATGCAGGTGCCATGCATTGATTCGTGTGATAGAACCCCAGTTATTCTTTGCTGCCAGCGAAATTCCGGCACAGGCATGAGCCTTCATTGCCGGAAGATTGATAATGTAGTCAGCCGAGTCAAAAACGTTGTACAAAGTATCCGTTCCGGCATCCGGCATTACCGTTCGATGGTCAGAATAATAAATGATACCAGTACCTTTGGATACCGGGAACCTCCCAAGTGTGGTCAGGTCTTGAATTCCCTTATGGATGAGATTATTTCCAAGATAATGGATTTCAGGGAATGACGAATGCCAAAGATCATAATCTTCCTTGAAGATGTTTTGCATGGGGTCACCTACATAGATCCTGGTCTGTGGAATGCCGGCATAGGTTACAAGTTGTTTTAATAGAGCATAAACCACAAACGGATTACTGATTGTGGTATTAGGGTTTCCGGAACCACCAAAGTCTCTTCTGCTTAAATCAGCATTGAAATGACCTCCTGTATCTCCGGCCGCTGCCACAATATTTAATTTCACGAATAGATTCTGCCCGGGTTGATATCCTGTGTTGCCATTTCCATGGTTGGAATTAAAATACCGGAACAACGTATCCCAAGCTGCACCCAAAGATGTTTTGCCTGAAATTCTCAGGATACAGTACGATACCATGCTGTCAATAACCAGTGGGTTGTTATTTTTCAACATAAACCATTCATCATCTCCGGGATCAATGATTCCGTTATTGTTGACGGTATTCGAACAGTTGAAGTTTGTAGATGTTGAATCCCAAACCCAGACGACTCTTCCGGGAAAAATGCCAGTGGCTTTTCCAAAAGGTTTGTTCGGGGGATAATCTAATGCACTTTTATAAACAAAATGTGCATTTGAAATCTTGGATGGGATCGAAAAGGCAATCAACCACGTTGTAATTGATAAAATAAGGAACAGGTATGCCGAAAAATATCGCGTTTTCAAATAATACCGGTGAAACCAACGATAGGAAAAAACAGATCCTGTAAACATTGTAATCTGAATGATGAATCCCGACATAAAAGGGGCGCAAATCTTCATACAGGGATACTGTGCCCTGCTGGGTTTTGGGATCACCCTTATCAGGAACCACACTGTAGAAAGAATGCCTAAAAGCAGCAGCCAGAATTGAGAAGCCCGGTTATCTCGATTGAACCATTTTAAAATTTTACGAAAGGAAGATGGAAGTAAATCAACGCGTGGATCCATTGTTCGCCATATTATTATCCAGATATTTTAATTAATAAGAAGCTATTCAGATTCAGCCCCCGCTAGTTTGTCTTTCAGAGAACCACCAAGCTTCTGAACCAAAAGTCCGGATAGAATCGGGAGTAAAGAGGAATTATCAGAACCGCCCTGAATCATAATATCAGGTGTCACTTTAATGTGGCCGGCTGCAATTTGTTTTGAAATCTCAATTGCAACTATTCCATCGGGGGTAAGTGCAGTTTTTTGTGCTTCGTACCCCTTTGCAACACCTTCTCCTTCTGCGGCGGCTGCAACACCTTTTGCTTTACCCAGAAGTTCTGTTCCTTCTGCTTCACCTGCCATCTCAGCTCTTTTGGCCCCACCCTTGCCTTCTGCATCAAGGATAACTTTCTTCTTCATATTCTCGGCAATCTTGAGGTCAATACTCGACTGAACAAGGACTCCCTGCTTGTCTGCTTCTGCCTTTTTCGACTCCATTGCAATCCGGGTTTCCTGTGCCTCCATCTCTTTATTGTACATTTCCTTTTGCTGCTCTGCGATCACCCTTGCTGTTTGCGTTGCCATGAGATCAGGCGGAAGCTGAATTTGACAAATGAGAACAGAAACCAGTTCAACGTGATACTTTTCGAGCTCAGTTCTTGTCCTGTTTTCTGCTTTTTCCTGTTCTTCATGACGATCTTGCATAAAGTTCATGGCAGAAGTTGCCGAAGCCTGGTTGCGGAAACTCGAATCAATCATTGGATGGATCACATGATTGATGAGGTTATCGATAGAACCGATTTTGGAAATCATGTAAGGTGCTTGGTCAGGACGGATCCGGATGATTACTTTCACCGACACTTTCATTTCAAAAGCATCCTTGGATACAATGGCCAATGGATTGAACTGGTTCTTTTCTCCTTCATCCCAGTCAATAGTAATGTTGGTTGTATCGACGATATGTGGGATAAAAGCATTGGTGTTTAAATAGTAAACACCAGGACCTGCAACTTCTTCCTGAATACCGCGAAACCCCTGGGGAACAACATACCGCTCAATACCCTCATCCAATCTTTCTTCTACGTCTTTAACGCCTTCTACAGTTTTTGGATCTTCTTTTTGAAGTTTTACGATCGTTGGATGCTCCTTCCCGACATTGGAAATGATCACTGCAACCTGACCCCGTTTGACTTCTGCAACATCTGCAAAGGTAACCTCGAACATGTATGGGTTCACATAATATGTTCCCGGTTTTAATAAGTCAAGTTGAGGTCCTCTCTGGCCTCCTTTATCCAGAAATGCCTGAGCATCCTGGAAATTGTTGTGTCCTTCGACAGATATTGCAATCAATTCTGTTGGAGGAAGTGGTTGACCGTCTTTTGCAGTGATAAGGCCGATTTTCTTTGATTCAACAACAGTTGCATCAACAATCCTGTATGCGAAAAGCCAGGTGTTGACACGATGGGTTCCGGGTTGAAGGATATCACACTGTGGTCCCTTTTGGCCACCGTTCTGAAGAAAAACATCTCCATTTGAGAAATTCACATGACCCTCAATTCTCTTTCCCAATAAACGACCTGGATCGAGTGGCTTACCATCTGTTGCGGTTACCACAGCCATCTGTCCTCTTGGGATTTCAATTTCATCCACTTCCACTACCTCAAAAAGATAGGGATTGATCATATACTGTCCGGGAGGAAGAAAAGGTACCTGAGGCCCTTTTTGACCTCCATTCTTAAGAAAAGCCTCTCCGTCCTGGAAATTATTACATGCCACAACTTTTGCGAAGATTTGTCCACTGGGGATGGTTTCCCCTGCAAGTGCACGAACCAGCCCGACTTTCCCGTCGCTAATAAATTTAAAGGGTACCTTTTTTGTCTTATAGATAAAAGGAACCAGGAAATGAAGATTTGGTCCAAGCGTTCTTGCCTGTAACCCAACTTCATTGTGGAGGGCGACCGTGCGACCTACCATTTCTTTACCAAAATACTTTCTTTCAAGTAAACAAATGTTTAGGCCTCTTACATTGACAAAAGAACTAAAGATTGCTACAAGAATAAAGATGCCCAGTAAAGATAAAACTACAATTGTTATGATAGTACTAATCATACTTTAAACTCCTATATCTATTTTGCCTACTCTTTTGAGGATTTTTAGCTTTCTCCTAAATATTTTTGGAAAAGGAAATTTATTTCAATAATACCATAATTTTAGCAAGTACACAAGTTTTCGGAAGACTATTTTTGAACTAACAATGAAATTCCATGCTGCTACCGATGTCAGATATGATTTAGAAACCAAAGATAATGAAGTTCGGTTTTCACCTAAAAGTGATATCGGGTATTCAATTTGCCCTTATCGCACAATTGATACTTTTCTTGTGATAACCTGATTTTTAGTTTCGATCGAAATAAGATACAGCCCTGAAGATAACGTGCTAATGTCCAGTGTTATCATGCGGTTGGCCGGCTTATATTCTTCCGCCCGCATCATCGTCCCGTTGCTGTTAAATATCCTGATATTCACCGGATCATTCATGTTCATGTCAAACCGGATAGTTAACATTGATGATGCCGGGTTCGGAAACAACTGTGCCTGAAGGGCAGAGGATCCTGTTATGTAACCAATTCCGTTGAAAGAAGTGCCATCCGGAAGAATGTTTTTGATAAAGTATTTCCTGATCGTATCGGTCAAATCTCCGAGTTTGCCGACAGAGCCTCCCGGATAAGTGTGATTATAATCCCTGGCAAAGGTATAGGCAAAGTCGATTTCCTGTTCCTTCCCGGGCAGAAAAGTAAATGGCCCGCTGGAACCTACTCCTTTCCTATCCCCTGGCGCATCTAATGCTGTAAATTCCGTCCAGTTAACAAGATTTGAAGGTACACAGCCCGTGCCCCAGTTCAACGTATCCGATTCTCCGGGGTACTTAAATCTGTGTCCGATTGAATCGGTACCCTTCCACATATAATGCAGATATCGATAATAGTCAGTGGCGTAACCTGGATCTTCCATGTAGCTTGGTACGCCAGAACTTCCAAAATTCGCAAAACTAGTCATCCCATATCTTTCGTTATCCACGATGCCATCCCCGAAACCTACTCCATTCACACTCTCATTGCATAACTGGTGACCATTATTATCAACCTTTGGGTTATCCAGACCGTCTGGATCCATGTATGGACCGGCAAGGATTGCAGTAGACTGTGCAGGTGGATTTGCACCATATGCATAGGATTGTCCTGTTCCATCGATGGGTGTTCCATTATAACCATAAAAGAAGCTTCTCTGCACATCACTGCCTATATAATCATCATCGGGATAACCGATATCGGTATCGGTGAAAATACCAATGTAGGTTTTATAATAGGTCTTATCCGACCGGTTATAAATTTTATAATTCATGAAAATCGTATTGTTGAATGCAGTGTCTTTGGGAAGATCAAAAGCATAAGCCATCCCATGAATTTCCGCTTTCAATTTTGCACCTTGTGTTTCCGAATGGACATTCCTATCATCATTAAAGATAAAGAACAGTGCCTGATCACCCCTGATCAAGGGATAATCTCCATCCATTGGATTATAAATACCATCACCATTGCGATCAAAGTAGGGTGCCAATTGCGCAGCCTGGCCAAGACTGGTATTACCATTCCCTGGCCAGGTAAGAATATCATGAATGGGATGATAACCGGCATCGTTCCAATGCGCCTTATGGTACTCAATTTCCGACTTGGTTAGATTCCATATGTAATCCCAAAGTGTATCCTGATAAATAGAATATGCTGTTGAATCCATCACCGGTCCTGCATAAAAATCAGCATGTGTTGCAGGAAGACCTCCCGTCGGTCCCTGCCCCCACAGATAGGCTGCAAGGTGAAGTGTCGAATCCTGTTCTTTGCCGCCGATCCAGAAAGTCGAATTAAATATCGTGTTCTTACCGCTGAACTTCGGAACTTCAAATTGCGCATGACCTTCACCAGGATTGTAAAAATGATGTCCACTCGCATCAAACCGGGCATTGATGTTATTCAGATATAGGGAATCATAACTCTTGTCACGGATCAGGAATATAAGAGAGGCTGTAGCTACCGTATCCAAAGTATAATCCCGGACGGTATAGTTACTAAGACACCTTGTAGCGGATCCTAATCTCGCCACATAAGTAAAAACACCTGGTGAAATTTCCGTGATATATATGTTCTCACAACCGCCACCAATAAATCTAATTGAATCTCCGGCAGGGATGATATCCTTCGCTAAGAGGTTAACTGTTTTAGGGATCCCGGGAACAAGAGTGACCGTGTCATTTACGAGCACAATCCTCTGGGAATGAACTGTAATTGAAAAGAATATCAGCATCAAAATTGCCAATAATGGCGCTGTTGTAAAAATAGAATTTTTCATATTGCAAGGTTTTTAACCCAGTAGTTTTTAATTAGTGTGTAAATATATGAAAAAAAAGTTCGTTATGTATTGTTTTGATAATTTTTTTTGTCGAAATGTTCTGAGTTATTTTTAGGTAATCGCAACAAAAACCAAATATCTATCTTAACCAAAGATCTCAAACATATGAGATAATAATTGTGTTTTACTGTCCAACATTGGGATTTTATTTGTATCTTTACATCTGATTAATGCAAAACCAATCGACGACATGTCAAATAATTTTTGCCCTCAATCTCTTCAATTAAATGTCTCAATCTGTATTTCTTCCGATTGGTCATTTAATTGAAATTTCTCCGCTCTGTCTCCGCCTTTTCTCCCCCCTGTCTCCGCCTTTTCTCCGTCCTATCTTCATTCTTCTCTTCTCTTTCTCCTTATCATCTCTCGATTATCGACCTTAAAAGCCCTATAAAAGGTTTTTTACTGAAATCATGATACCACTATAAAACTTTTTTTACCTTTGTTCATTCTGGACAGCCCTATGGTATTGATCACTCTGGATCGATTTTAATTTCCCTGTCAAACATTTGTTTTATGAAACGATTAGCCTTAATCTGCAGCCTTGTTTTTATTGGATTGAACATTTTTGCCCAATCCAGGCAAATTACAACTTTAAAACCTGGAAATCAAAAGCCAACTGGAGTTGTAATTTTGGATAAGGCAACTGGTAAAGCCGAAATCGAAAAAAACAAGCAATCGCATAATAAAAAATTCCTGGCAAAGGATACGCTTACTTTGGGCGATTACATGATGAGCATTGAACGGGTAGATGACAATTTGAATTCCATTCGCGATAGTACGAACCTGAAATTTGAAGTGGTGAGGGTGGAACGAATGATTGATGAGATATCAGACGACATTGCCCTTATTCGTCAAAATGTCAGAGGCCGGAATTCGATGATTAATATCAGGAACCTATACCTTTATCAGAGCTTTGCGTCAAACCTGGATAAGGAAAATGACCAGATTCAAGCACGCCTTGCCGGAATGTATAAAAAGGTGTATCATGCAAAACTTCAATTGAAAACCATTTTAGCCGATACTGTTTTTCGTAAGCTATATGCTGATAGCAGTCTTTCTCTTCGAACTACATTGGATCGTAAACTAATCCGTCTGGAAAGAAAATGGGCCAGAACCGATTCGCTTACAAAATCAAGTATCGATAGCCTGAATTCCTTGAAAGTTAAAGCAGCAGACAATGCATTACTTCTTTCTACAATACTCAATATTATTGATTCAAGGCTCGACAGGACCGAACCAAAACTTTTCGGACAAGAAGTTAATTGTTTATGGCAAAAGGAGGTAAATGATATCCCATCTCAAAAAACGCAAAGCCTTTTAAGCAGTGAACAAAAAGCAATCGGTTATTATTTTAATCAAACATCGAAAGAAAGAATCTTCGTCCTTGTTCTCGGAATCCTGCTCTTTATATGGTTATTCTTAAAACGCAAGCTGTTATGGAATATTAGAAAACAGAAAGATTCTTATTACTTTTTACAAATACAATACCTTAACAGTTCTCCCGTAATATCTCTCCTGGTATTGTTGTTGTGCCTGATGCCTTTTTTCGATGCGTATGCACCTACATCCTATATAGCAATCGAATACTCACTGTTACTCCTGGTCTCATCCGTGATTTTTTTCAAATTAAAAGACCGCACTTTCTTGTTCAACTGGGTGGCATTGGTGATTTTGTTTATTGTCAGTATCCTGACTTATTTGTTAATAATGCCAACATTAGTAGCACGAATTTGGCTACTGGCACTGCAGGTAGGTACCATCGTATTCATAATAAGGTTCAGAAGAAATTTGAGTAAACAAATGCCCTATTACAAATGGATAAAAGGGAGTGCTGGTTTAGCGATCATATTATCAGGCCTGGCCATTATCTGCAATCTTTTCGGGAGGTTCTCACTTTCGGGCATTTTTGGCATGGCCAGTATTTTTGCGGTTACACAAGCTGCTGTATTATCTGTTTTTATCGATACTGTTATCGAATTTGTTTTATTGCAAGTGCAAAGCAGTCGTATGAAAAAAGGAGTTAACAAACCTTTTGACGGTTCTATGGTGATTACGAAACTCAAAAAGCCACTGCTGGTTGTTGCCTTGCTTTTGTGGATAATTATGCTCTCCTCCAATTTAAACATTTACTATAACATCAGTAACGGTATCGAAGATTTACTTACAGCAACAAGGACCATTGGAAGTATCTCATATAAACTAATTAATTTATTATTGTTTTTCGTTATTATTTGGTTTGCGCATATTTTGCAACAGTTGGTTGGCTTCTTGGTTGGCGAAACAGGCATAGAAACAGAGGATTCGTTATCCGAATCCAAAGCAAAACACTCTCGTTTGTTAATCACAAAGTTACTTTTACTGATTGGCGGTTATCTTTTAGCCATAGCAGCGTCGGGATTGCCATTAGACAAACTGACGATCATTATCGGAGCTTTAGGGGTTGGTATTGGTATGGGGTTGCAAAATATGGTCAACAACTTTGTCTCTGGTATTATCCTCATTTTTGACGGATCTTTGAAGGTAGGTGACGAAATTGAGGTAAACGGTCAAGCCGGCAAGGTGAAAGAAATAGGATTGAGGGCCATTACCCTGAATACCTCTGATGGTGCCGACGTGATCATCCCCAACGGACCTATCCTGTCTCAAAATATTGTAAACTGGACTTACAGCAACGACCAAAAAAGAGTATTTATTTGGTTCTCCCTTTCGGGAAAAGAGCTGGATGCCAATGTAATTAATGAAGTGATCAACGACACAATAAAAAACATCCCCAATGTAATTTCACAAAAAAAACCTGTAATTCTCTATAATAGGATAGCTCAGGGAACATGCACGCTAACAGTTCGTTTTTGGTCTACAATAAGTAACACCGACACTGTTAAAAGTGAAGCAATGCTCCAACTCAGTAATGCATTTGCTGCAAAAAATATAGGGTTTGAATAAATAGACACATCTTACTAATAGAAGAAACAATATGCCACTTGTAGATTCGTTGACCATAAAACAGAAGGTGTAATTAACGCTTGGTTGTATCTTGAAAAAGTAATCAGAAGTAGTTATCATTATAAAATTATCAGCGATGACAGAACAAAGAAATTTCAATTGGGAAACTATTTATAAAAGCATGAAGATCAATGAAATGCCATGGTATAGCCCTGAGTTGGACAATGATCTGCAGGATGCTGTAGATAAATTGGGATTAAAATCAGGTACTTTTCTTGATATTGGTACAGGGCCTGCAACTCAGGCACATAAACTGGCAGAAAGAGGATTTGATGTGACAGGTACTGATATCTCAGAAGATGCAATCTTACTTGCGAAACAAGCATATACCGCAATCGAATTTATTCAGGATGATATTCTCAAAACAAAACTGACGAAGAAATTCGACTTCATCTTTGACAAAGGCTGTTTTCATGTTATTGACGAGGATAAGAGGGAGGTCTATGTCAAAAATGTTTTTAATTTACTCAACGATTCAGGACTGTTGTTTCTAAAATGCTTTAGTGATAAGATGCCTGAAACGGGAAAAGGACCTCATCTTATCTCTGAGAAAACTATCAGAGAGACCTTCGAACGGGATTTCTTTATTAATGAAATACATGATACAGAATTTAAAAACGACAGAGCTCCCCGACCTCCAAAGGCGTTATTCGTTATCATGAAAAGACGATAAAAAATCAGGAATGCCTTTCTTTTGAATGTTCGCTTCCATTTCGTTTATGACATCCTTATTCGCAAAAAGTCTTAAGGTCTTCTTAAAAGACCCATAATCAATACATCGCCCATAATTGTCTGAATACAAATTTCTTATAAATGACCTCCATTTTGCATCTCCGATTTCCAATCTTATTACATGAAAAATTAAAGGAGCGTTACAATAAATCACCCGGCTGGGTTTATTACTGGAAATAGGAACATCCTGGTCTGTTCCTTTAATCTGAGTAGTATAAATATTGACGACATATTTAATCTGACCAGCTAAACTGTCCTTGCCAAAGGTTTTCTCAATGTAAACATAACGCATGTATTCAGTTAGTGATTCTTCAATGAAGGTTCCAAATTGAGGAGAGTTGTAGATAGAATTAAAATAACCAACGCCAATCCACTGGTGAATGGTTTCATGAGAAACCCAGAATCTCATATCCTTATAAAGGCTAAAGTAATTGATAAATTCGCTGCTCATTAAAATTAAAGTTTCAAAGCTTTGCGCAGAACCAAATTTTGGAACTTCGATATAAGTCAATTGTTTTCGTTTGTAACTGCCAATATAGTCTGTACAAAACTTTATGGCAGAAAGGCTTTCGGTTATAATAGATTTTCGCAGTGAAGTATCTTTATTCAAAAAGCAATACTTTATTGAAAAGCCATTCTGCTCCTTAGTTATTTCTGAATAATAATTTTTTGGGGCAATAATAAAAGGCAGCCCGGAATTTATTTTATTGGAGTATTGATAAGTACAATTGTGTTCCCCAATGCTTTTACTATCCAATGTTCCGGAAGAATAGACCTTATATCCGTTAGGAACTGTAACTTCTGACTGTAAAACCGAGATGTTGTCATGCAGATATGGACACCATTTCATTCCTCTTGTTAATACTATAACTTTATCATACATGAATGAATCTATTGGGATGGAGTACCAAAATATAAACTCACTTCTTTTAAACATGCCGGTTTGCATACACAATGTGTCACCAGCACGAAAGAAATTCAGTTTTCTTCCTTTCGCTTTAACGGAATCTATGGTGAGATATCGGGCCAATAATAAGTTAGTAGTACGATTAGTGTCGACCTTTTCAATATCAACTACATTTCTTAAATCAATTTTCCTTGAAAGAGTATCCAGATTCATTTTAATTGTGTACTCTTTAATATTTGTTCCTATAATTGTCTGACCCTCAAGAGATGCAGAAAAAGAAAAAATCATTAATAAAAAGACCAGGTTTCTCATGATTGTTTCTTTTAATTGCCGTTTTGGCTCGTCATCAAAGGTTAGAGTGGAATTTTTAGACATTGAATATGATACAATTCAGTATCAACCGCTTATCAAAGCTATGGCATAAGACAGAGGAATGGTAAACTGCTTTTTACCTTGAAACTCTGCGATTCTTGAAATGGCAGTTTCTCCCTGTCCCTTTATCTTTTCAAAGAGTTCTTCGTAGTCATCAAAAAACTCGAATGTATCGTAATGTTGGAATTTTTTGAAATCAAAGGTTTCAAGTGCAGCCCAACTGCTCGTAACCTTTTCCTTCTCATCAATAAAATAAATCCAATCAGAAGTTATCCAGTGATCCAGAATGAGAACATTGGGTGACAATGTCAGAGCATGTTTGATGGCCAATGCAGGATCAGACAACTCATGTAATGATAATTCGAAGATGACCACATCTCCGTGCTGGTTAATAAGATAAAAATCAGAATTGATCAGCGTAAATTGATGAGTAAGCCCGGATCTGATCAAATTCTCTTTTAACATCTCTAATGCTGCTTCATCATTATCAACAGCAAATACCTTTTTTGCATTACGCCCGTATTCGATAAATTGTCCACCACCTGCACCAACAGAGATGATGGTTTTATCGGTCAGGTTAAATATATCCAACAGGTTGGTAATCATTTTATTTATATCGACTGCCATAGGTTTATTGTTTCATAAACTTCCATAACTTAATAGATCAAAGGGATCAACCGCTTTGTCTTCTTTTTATAATCAGAATATTCCGCACCGAATTGTTTCTGCAATAATTTTTCTTCAATGTTAATGCGGTTTATGAAAGTGATAAATATGGGGACAACGATGATTGTCAAACTCAACCAGTTATTAAGAGATAATCCAAATCCCATAAATGACAATAAAGAACCGGAATAAGAAGGATGACGAATAAACCTATATATGCCGGTCTTTATTAAACGGTGATTACCATGTATGGCCAGGTTGACTGTAAAGAATTTCCCAAGAGTCCTGAAGGCAATAAATCTAATAACCATTCCTGCAACTATAATCGTTGATCCCAGGTATAGAAATAAATTGTTATTGACAACCGGGGCAACCCAATAAATTGCATTTAAAATCCCAAAGGTCATTGAAACTGCTATCGCAATCCAAATCAGGTTCAGAGAGTTTTTATCTAATTCCTTCGAATTATTATCTTTTGACCGCACTAACCTATTTAATAAAATCTCTGATAATAACCAGGATATCCATATAAATTCAAAAATGTAAATCATCTGTCTCGTTTTTTAGTTCTGTTCCAGCCATAAAGCAGGCATGATTGCGAATAACTCGTGAACCAGAAGAACAATCCGATAAATGAAAGAAACAAGTTCTTCATGGTAAAAGGCTCAATCATCCTGTAAAACTGCAACAATGATATAAAAAAACAGGATGTAATGCAAGTTTTTGGGTGGTATTTTTGAACCTATCATCCGGCGAAAGTGGAACATTCAATTCACGTTGCTTTCCTGATGCTGATCATGGTTATATAGTCGGTGATAAGGTAATCCTCAAGACTCTTATAGGGATTCAAATTGGACAATATTACAAAAAGAAGAAAATTTCTGACAATCCGTGAAATGGAACACTAAATAAAGCATTGATAAAAATGTCGTAATTTTGTATAACTGAATTCAAGTTATGCTCGATCCTGCAAAACATAAAATTATAGTTGATTATCTCCAACAGTACAATCCTGTAAAAATAGGCATATTCGGTTCCTATGCAAGGGAAGAAAACAAGCCAGGTAGTGATTTGGATATTCTAATCAACTTGAACACTAATATTTCCTTATTACAGTTGGTTCGCATTGAGCGCGAATTATCGGAATTGTTGGGGATAAAAGTCGACCTTGTTACAGATGGTGCCATTAAAAATCAAAAACTCCGAAATTACATTGAGAATGATCTGAAAATCATTTTTCAAGCATGAAGGACGACACAATATATTTGGAACATATAGAAAACAATCTAAATAGGATAGTTTCCTATGCTTCAGGTATTAGCCAGGAAGCTTTTCTGGAAAACACTCAACTTCAGGATGCTTGCATCAGACAAATCGAAATTATGGGGGAAGCAACAAAAAGAATTTCTGATACTTTCAAAGAAAAACCGCCTGAAGTACCATGGAAAGATATGGCTGGAATGCGTGATAAACTAATCCATGATTATCTTGATGTAGATTTGAATATTGTTTATCAAACGATAGTTGTTGATATCCCAGGCCTCTTGCCTGTAAAAGAAAGAATTTTAGGATAGCCTACAGTTCAAATGCCATAATATTACAACTTTTATTTCCTTTAAAAATTGTTGATCGATATTCGGGTATTCATTCTGATAAGAACTGCTTTTTCATTTGTATTCGCTTTAAATTTCAATAACCCGTCCTGATCACTCTTGACATTTATAGTTTTGTTTCCTTTTGAAAGTGTATAGATACTATTTGATTTCGAGACGTGAAGGGTATAAGATACCGTTCCGTTTACACCCAATGAAGATTGAAGCCAGGAAAAATCATCAGCATTCCATTTTTCAATTTCGAGTGAAATTTTTGACATAGTCTGAGCCTTAAGGGAGTACCGATCATCGTTCCCTTTAAAAAACTCCAATTCATTCTTCTCTGAATAAAAGCCAAAGTCGCTTTTTGATCCAATGTTAAATTGGTTAGTTGAAATTGAATAATGATTGCTTTCCAATCCTATTTTCAGCGTATCCTTTCTGTAATAATAATTCAGTACTGTACCTGATAGTTTGGCGGGAAGGTGAGGGTTTAAATAAAGCCTGTTATAACAAAGGTTAATCCCGTAAATAGATTTATAAAGCCCAACAAGGGCAAGGCTATTTCCGGAAAGTATATCGTCTCCTAATCCGTCCTGATGAATCCGTCCATACCGCTGAAATGCCAAGCCATCTTTTCCGTACTGATTTAACACATTTTCAACATATTTTAATGCGAGATCAGGTTTATAGCCGGCATATGCTTCAACCCCTATGCTGCCCCAGGATAAAAAGATATCACCATTTTCATAGTTGGGAAAGGGGAATTGCCAGTCATTCCCTTCTCCTGCACCATATGGATACATGCAAATCGGCCAGAAAAAAAGGTTCTCATGGCTGGTTTGTTCTTCAATTTTATCAAGAATGGCGTTTCGTCTTGTGGTGTCATCACAAATGCCATACACAATAGCCATCAAATTTACAGGAACCACAAGGTTGTTCCCATGCACAGAATGATCCTTATCAAGCCAGTGCACATACCATTTATTTTTACTGTCCCAGAAACCACCCTCATTGGTTGATTTGTTGAAATTTCTTTTAAGGCCGGCAGCATAATGTGAATAATAGTTTGCTTTTCCAAAATCATGTAATTGCTTTTCCACATCAACCCATAAAGTAAGAGCATAATATAATTTAGCATTTACAAAGGCATTTTCAAATGAGGCCCAAATGATGTCGATCCAGTCACTGCCTTTTTTTTCAGATTCGGAATTGGTCATCATTTCAACTAAATGATTATCGTTAACATCTCGTTTGATCATATAATCAAGCGCTCTTTCACAAGTTGTTTTGTGGCCTGAGACCCAGGTTAAATCACCTGAGATGTTAAAAAGTTGCGCTACATTGGCAACGAAATCAGGGTTTGAATCCATCAGATATCCCCATTGTGCTTCGTAGAAGCCTTCCTTGGTCACCGTGCCAGGCATAGCATCCTCATTGAGGTAAGCCCAACGTGGCAAAACCCTGCCATCGGGTTGAATGGCATGATCGCAATAAAAATCAAGGCATCGTTTGTAGCCCTCAGTATATGTGTCATCATTGATTCCGATGGCAACCTGGGCAATATACTGTTCATGCAAACAAATAGGGCCGTAAGGAGTATGCCAGCTATTGCCTCCAAAATGCTTTTCATCTATTACGCCAATCCTGGCTATGGTATTCAATACATTGGTAACCTGTTTCCCATTAATTCCAACGAAATTTCCCCGGTTATAAGCGTCATTATAATTTAAGGCAGACAAGGTTATGGTCTGAAAATAGTTTCCTGATGAAACGGTGAAGGGAGCCCAAACATCTGTTTTCCCTCTGATAAATCTGCTCCTTTTTTCAGCTTCATAACGATAAGTCATTTCGCTATCTGAGACTGCAATGTTAAAGTTCAAATGATCATCAGCCGAACGGCTGTATTTCATCGCCACGTTTTTCCCATTGGCAGCAACTGCTATCTTTAAGGCATTTCCGGTAGTGCTATTCCAAAAAGTTGAGCAGTCTGAATGTACACCATAAGTGCATAATTTCTGGTTGAAGAGATAAAACCAGGCCAATCCGCCATATCCTAAAAAAGCACCATTCCATGTATTTATACTATTAAAGTCAAAAGAAGGAAATGCAGCTTCTTCAATCAAAAGAGATTTTGGAAAGGAACGTTCAATCTCAAATTTTATATCACCTTCAGACAATAAGAACTTCCACGTTTCTTCTGCTATTTCCTCATTATCGCCAAACTTGATATTACTGATGGTTATCGTATTCTCGACAATGTTGACCGTTGGATCCGACTGGAGTTTAAGTGTAGAGTAGTTGTTTGTTGTGGTTTTTATTGATGAGAATATTCCTGCAGGTCCTGAAATTACAGATTGTCCGTTAACACTTAAATCATTAACAGCGCATTTCCCATTATAATCAATGGTAATCGTAATCTTACTATTACCGAAGGTAATTACTTTATCCAGAGGATTATTTTTGATAACGATAGTGGCCGCATTACAAAAGATACTCTCAACAAGGAAAATCATTATTACTACGAAATATCGGTGTTTAAAATTCATAGTTTCTTTTCGGTGATTATTCAAATTTCCACTCTGATTTCAAATTTCGTTGTTCGAATGTTTGATTCTTCAATTCAGACCTCTGCCCTCCGACTTCTATCCTCCACCCACTATTCTCAGACAGCTTGATTAAACAACCTAAAAAGCCAACTTTTATGCAACTCAATTGCGTTATATTGACACATCTCATGGCAACAGTAACAACGGATGCATTTTTTCTTATCAATCATTGCGAATTTTTTAATAACGATTGCATCACGGGGACATGCTTTTTTACAAGTACCGCAAGCGGTACAATTTGACTTAATTATCCTGGGATCGACAGTGAATGAATTTTTTACAAATGGTTTTAGAAAAGATCCCAGTACCCTCCTGTTCTCTTTCGTGAAGGAAGCGGGAAGTTTGAAATCAGGAATGCAAACCTCTGCTAAAGGTACTCCAATAACTTCAATTTCCTCAATGCCCGATGGATGTAAATTACGTTTTTTGGCCTCGACCAACAAGGGATTTTTATCGATTGGAATCCCCATCATATTCGACACCACGAAATCGAGAGCGAGTGGATTTGTTGAAGCAAGTAGAAGTCCAACATGGCGAGGCGTTCCGTTGAAAGGACCATCTCCTTCCATGCCAACCACCGCATCCATTATAGTCAGTTTTGGTGGTACCAGGGCCAACAGGTCTAGAAGCATCCCCGCAAACAATTCTGGTGTTGTCATGGTACTGTGGTATCCCGGTTTGGAACGTCCCGGTATAACACCGAAAATATTTTTGACACCCCCGGTCATGATCATCAGCCCATGCGTTTTAAACTTGCATAGGTTGAGGTAACTATCGCAACGTAATATGGGAGTGATGATCTCGAATCTTTTCACCAGTTTGCCATCTGGAAATGATACGGTTTCGAATGAGGTATCATAGTTTAATTCTATTCCACCAATCTTAGCGGCATCTGACATCCCGCAAGCCAGGTAAGTTTTTTCCAGTGCTTTCTTATCGTACGCGTAGCCAGAACCAGGACTCTCGGCAAGCAACATGCTACCAGTGACTTTACCAAAGATCTTCCCTGTAGCCGTAAGTAAGGATGGATGCGTTGTCACTGCCTTCTCCTTTTCAGTCGCTACAAGTAAATTGGGTTTTAATGCAATCCGCTGATTGGGTTTTACAAACTGCGAAGTTCCCCCCATCATTTCGATTAACTCCGCCAGTTTCGTGTCAACCTGGGAGTAATCGTTACTTCTGACAATATAGACTTTACTCATTATCTTTTGAAATTAGGTAAATATTGACTTCAAAATTACGTTTTAAAGCGATTCACACATTGCGTGGAGTCGTTCAAGAGCTTCCTTCAAAGTTGAACGCGGACACGCAATATTCATCCGCATAAAACCTTTGCCTCCCGGACCAAATTCTGTTCCCGGATTAAAGCCCAATCCTGCCTCATGGATCAGTTTGTGTTTCAGGGTTTCATCATCAATTCTGTAATCTCGGAAATCAAGCCAGATCATGTAAGTTGCTTCCGGTCTGATCATCTTCAAATGAGGGATATTTTCGTTGATAAATGTAGTGGTAAAATCAATGTTTGTTTGCAGATAATCTATGAGCTGAGATCTCCATGGTTCTCCATGTAAATAAGCAGAAGTAGAAGCAATGTTTCCAAATAGATTCCCCATGCTCAAATGCATTTTGTCGATAAACTCTGAAAAAACCTTTCTCAAATCCGGGTTCAAAATGATCACGGATGAAGTTGCAAGTCCGGCAAGGTTAAATGTTTTACTGGGGGCGTGGGCAGTAATGGCAATTTCGGCAGCTTCCGGTGACAGATTGGCGAAAACTTCATGTTTGTTACCCGGCATCACCAGATCGGCATGAATTTCATCTGATAATACGAGCACATGGTTTTTGATGCAGATTTTGGCAATACTATCAAGTTCTGATTGATCCCAGCAACGACCGACAGGATTGTGCGGGTTACAAAGAATCATCATCACTGCATCTTTCGCCAGCTCTTCAAGCAATTCGAAATCAATCAGATATTTATTTTCTTTTTGGATTAACTGATTGTACACCAATTCCCTTTCGTGATCCCTCACTGCACCATAAAACGGGCGATAGACCGGCGGCTGAATGATAATTTTATCACTGGGTTTCGTGAATGCCAAAACCGCCATATTAAGTGCAGGAACTACTCCGGGACAAAAAACAACATCCTCTTTTTGAATTGTCCAGCCATGATGTGACTGCATCCACTCTATAATTGGCTGATAATAATCTTCATCCCTGAATGTATAACCATAAATTGGATGACCGGCACGGCGAATAACCGCATCACGTATAAAATCAGGAGTCTCAAAATCCATATCAGCGACCCACATTGGAATCACATCGCTCTTTCCAAAAATAGTTTGCCTTAAATCATATTTTACGCAAGCAGTGTTAGTCCGGTCAATTATTTTATCGAAATCGTATTTCATCCTCAAATAGTTACGACGAGTTAAATGAAATTAAACTTGAATGAGCAAATCTACAGAAAATATAGATCGACGTCTGCCTGGCAGCAGGAATTCTGAAATTCAAAGCTCGTTATCAATATTCAAGTATCAATGCCTTTTAGTGAATAATAATACGCAAAAAAGAATAGACCTCTATATCAAGAATTGAGCATATGTGATTGCACCATCCAGTTTCCAGCGGAAATTTATGATATTTTTCTTGTTTTCTAATGATCATTTTTGTATCTTTATTGCCTGATACAATTAAAATGGATTATCATCCATCCAAAGGGAATTTCTCCCGTAGAGTGAGTAAAATTAAAGGTAGAATTTGTTGCTTCTGACTGACATTTGAGCGAACGCACGCCGAACTCATGCCGAATTGACACCGAACTCACCAAGAACCTAAATAAAAGGAAAGATAGAGGAAAGATGGAGTTATGAGGATATGATGGAGAAAGTAAATTATTAACTTAACGACATTAATTCTAGTATTCCTATTACCCGGAACAAATCAGTAAAGAGTTTCCGGTTTTTTATCAATTCCTTTCAAGAGGGTTTATGTAAGACCATCATTAGAAATAATTATTTTATCAACATATTTAAAAAAGATTTTGAATGGCAAAAAGGATTCGTTGTTCAACCTTCGATTATTCAATAACCCTCGAAATTTTTCCTTCTTATTTCCAATAATTGCGAATTGATTCGCAAAAAATGTATTATATTTGCGATTGTACTCTTGATAATCAGATGAATGATAGCCAGGTTGCTTGAAAAGAAAATCACGGAACATTGGAAAGATCCAAAAGCGATAATCATTCTTGGGCCAAGGCAAAGCGGAAAGACAACCCTGGTTAATTCCCTTGCTGAGAAACAAAAAACAAAGATTCAGTTTTGGAGTGGAGATGATTTTACCACAAGGACAATACTTGAAAAAGCATCGGTAGCAGTTTTGAGGAATATAATTGGAAAATCTGACCTTCTCATCATTGATGAAGCCCAGCGGATAGAAAATATCGGACTTTGCATAAAAATAATAGTAGATCAGATCCCGGGAGTGAAAGTGATTGCTACTGGTTCCTCTGCATTTGAACTGTCAAACCGTGTAAATGAACCGATGACAGGAAGAAAATGGGAATATCTGCTTCTGCCATTCTCATTCCTTGAAATGGTCAATGAACACGGCCTTATCAGGGAAAGAAGCCTTTTGGAGCAACGTATGATCTTTGGATACTATCCGGATGTAGTGAATCATCCGGGAAATGAGAAAGAAATCCTGAAGCAGCTTGCCGACAGCTATCTTTATAAAGATATTTTGCTTTGGGAAAAAATTAACAAGCCCGAAAGGCTGGAAAAATTGGTTCAGGCACTTGCATTTCAGGTAGGGAACGAAGTTTCTTACAATGAACTTGGGCAGATGACAGGCCTTGATAACCAGACGGTGGAAAAATACATTGACCTTCTGGAAAAGGCATTTGTTGTTTTCAGGCTTGGATCGCTGAGCAGGAATCTGCGTAATGAATTAAAAAAAAGCAGAAAGGTCTATTTCTATGATAACGGATTGAGAAATGCACTGATCAATTCATTTAATCCGCTCTCACTAAGACCAGATACGGGCGTTCTATGGGAGAACTTGATGGTCAGCGAACGGTATAAATATCTTAAAACGCATGATGTCTGGTGTAACCGGTTTTTCTGGCGAACTACCGCACAACAGGAAATTGATTATATTGAAGATGCCGAAGGGAAGCTTTGTGGCTATGAATTCAAGTGGAATTCTGTTGTTAAAAAGTCTTTCTCAAAGACCTTCCTGAATGCCTATCCTGGTAGCAATGCAGAGTTCATTACTCCGGAATCTTTTTATAACTTTCTGGGATTATCTTCCGCTCAAACGTAAAATATCTAATTCTCCTGAAGTTCAACATTCGTTGTTCAACATTCGAAAAACTCTCCTCGAACATTAACGATCGTGCCTCAAAAAAAACCGGAAAAAAAGGCAAAGCCTTTTTTTCCGGCATTCTTTATTTTAGAAGAGTTATTCCTTTCTGTTCAAAATCTACCAGATAACAACACGTTCTGCATCCGGAACTGACATTTTTCCTTTACAACCGAAAGCATCTGTAAACTCTTTCAATTGTCCAAGGGTAGCAATGATACGCCAGCGGGCGGGTGAGTGCTCATTGGTCTGCACCTGATTGATCAGGCTTTCTTTGGTCATATTTTCGTGCCACACCTGTGCCCAGCCGAGGAAAAACCTCTGCTTCCAGGTAAATCCGTCAATGGGCTCAGGAGCTTTTTTTCCCTCCATCGATTTGACCAGGGCATAATAGCCCAGTGTAATTCCGCCGAGGTCGGCAATGTTTTCACCAAGAGTAAGTTTACCATTGATATTAAATCCTTTGGTCACTTCAAAAGAATCAAAATATTTTTGAAGTCTCTCTCCGAGAGCAGTAAAGTTTTTCAGATCCTCAGGAGCCCACCAGTTCTTCAGGTTTCCTTCTCCATCGTATTGTGCTCCATTATCATCAAACCCATGTGTCATTTCATGTCCGATCACGCTGATGATTCCGCCATAATTAATAGCATCATCGGCATCTGGATTAAAGAAAGGAGGTTGGAGAATAGCTGCCGGGAAAACAATCTCATTATTATTGGGATTATTATAGGCATTGATGGTTTGTGGTGTCATTCCCCATTCCGACTTGTCAACCGGTTTTCCGGCTTTTGCAATCATGTCGTTATGCTCCCAAAGGTCAACATTCATCATATTCTCAATCAGCTTATCATCCTGAATGTCAATACTTGAATAATCTTTCCATTTATCGGGGTAGCCAATCTTCCATGTAAACTGCGATAATTTCTTTTTAGCTTTTGCTTTTGTTTCTGCACTCATCCAGGTGAGCTTGTCAATTCGTTCTCCATAAACAGTGCGAACATTCTCGATCATCTCGTTTACTTTTTTCTTTGATGATTCAGGGAAATATTTAGCAGCAAATAATTTTCCCAACGGCATACCCAATCTGCGGTTAACACTCATAATCGCACGTTCTTCGCGTGGACGTTGTGCTTTTACCCCATACATAACGGTACTGAAAAAGTGAAACGTTTCCTTGCTGAACTGTGCAGGCAAACCTCCTGAAAAAACCTTAAGGACTTGCCATCTGTAATATGTTTTCAATGATTCTAAAGGAATTTGTTTCACCAGCTGATTGAGGTTTTTCAGGTAATCTTTATTCCATACAATCACAGTGTCGGTCTTCAGTCCGTAGTTTTTATAATAATCAGCCCAATTGATTGCAGGAGCCAGTTTATTAAGTTCGGTGAAAGCTATTTTATTATAAAGTTTAACAGGATCACGCAGTTCGAAATTCTTCAATTGGATGAGGGCCATTTTTGTTTCGAAATCAAGAATGGTCTTCCCTGGAGTGGTTTCTTTCCAGCCGGCCATGGAAAACATTTTATCAACATGCTTAACAAATTCATCCCTGATTTTAACCATTGCGGAATCCTTGTTTTCATAGTAATTGCGGTCGCCAAGCGATAAGCCTCCTTGTCCCATAAAAATTGCATTCATCTTGCTATTCCGGTCATCGGCGCTGACATATACCATAAAGGGGCCACTGACATCGAATTTTGCAAGATCCCCAGTAAGGGTTATCAATTCTTGTAAGTTCTTAGTGGAATTGATTTTATCTATCAAAGGTACAATTGGAGAAATACTGCGTTTTTCAATGGTAACGGTATCCATGTAGGAACGGTAATACCCGGTGATGAGTTGTGCATCGCTCCCTTTCTTAAGGTCTTTCTGGGTCAACAGGTCTTTAACAATTCCCTTGATCTTAACTTCACGGGTTTCTTTATCAAGAACATTAAAAGCTCCCCATGCGCCTTCTGTTGAAGGTATCGGGTTGTTTTTCTTCCAGTTTCCGTTGGCATATTGATCAAAGTCATCACAAGGCTTAGCTGTGGAATCGATACTTGTACGATCAAAGGCCGGCACTTTTTTTTCGGCAGTCATTGTCTTGCTATTGTTATTGCAGGAATAAGTGAATAAAAGCATCATCGCGGAACACGCGATCATTAGCCACGTAGAATTTTTTTTCATAGGATGTTGAGTTTGATTTAATGAACGGCAAAAATAAATGAATTATCAAAACAACCATATAAGATTCAAAAAGATTGTGGAATTTTAATAAAAAATCACATCCGGCAGTCAAAAGGTACAACAAAGGATTATAAACAGGAGGGAAAAATTAACCACCGGAAAAAGGTAAACGGGTTCATTGAAATTGAATATGTGCTAACGTTTTCTTCTCAATTCATATCGTTTTATGGTTTCTGCTTCTTTACTCTTATCTGAGATAAACAAAATCGTTTTTCCACCGTCCAGGATGACGGGATATTTATTTTGAATAGAACCTGTCAACAATTTTGCATGTGGAACTTTTAATTGATGGTTCGCCAAATTCATTCTGTTTTCCAATACGTCTTTTTTCATTCTCCGTTTATTTAATCAATCTAACACTAAATCATTCTGGTATTAAAACTTATAAATAATCATTTTAGTATCTCCAATGTATAAAGGTATGGTTAATTGATCTACGAACCACAAAACGTTGAAAAATAATTGAAAAAAGATCAAATCACAGGCTTGATATCGTCATTCGGGTGATCAATTTTAGATTCATCGGGTCATAATCAATAAATTTTACCTACTTTTATTGTCAAAACTGAATAGTTGAATGCTAAAAAAAACGCCGACCTGGATTGACCTGCCCTTCCGGTACGCGCCATTCAGGCATTTTAAATTGTAAAAAGGATCATCTGATAAATCTACGATCGTAAATCGTACAACCAATCTACAATCGTAAATCATAAATGTAAAACCGATAAATGTCTCTCTACATCACCTCCATCGCTTCCGGAAGCAACGGCAATTGCTACTATGTTGGCAACGATAATGAAGCTGTGCTGATTGATGCCGGAATCTCCTGCCGGGAAACAGAACGACGAATGAACCGGCTTGAATTATCGATGCGAAAGGTCAAAGCCATCTTCATTTCCCATGAACATACCGATCATACGAGGGGTGTAGAAGTGATCTCGCGAAAATTCAAAATACCCATTTACATCACTCCGGCAACCCATGATAATAGCAGACTGATGCTCGATCTTCAGCTCGTGAAACCATTTTCAACCGATTCTCCTGTTCTGATTGGTGAACTTAGCATTCATGCCTTCCTGAAACAACACGATGCAAAGGAACCACATAGTTTTATCGTAAAAGGAAATGGGAAAACCGTAGGCATTATGACTGACATAGGAAGAGCCTGTGAACATGTAATCAACAACCTCGGTCAGTGTCATGCTGCTTTTCTTGAGGCAAATTATGATGAAACCATGCTGGAACAAGGGAATTATCCTATCTATCTGAAAAGGAGGATCCATAGTGATAAGGGCCATCTGTCAAATGTTCAAGCACTTGAGCTTTTTACAACCCATAGACCTGCTTTCATGAGCCTCCTCGTGCTTTCTCATCTCTCAGCCCATAACAACTCCCCTCAGCTTGTTCACGACCTGTTCAGTAAACATGCAAATGGCACCAGGATAGTGGTTGCATCAAGGTATAAGGAAACGGAGGTATATCAGGTGTCATGATACGATTTTTTTTGGCATTACTTGCACTTTTCCTTATTCCCGGATCGGTATTTGCATTCTGGGAAGCACTCATCTTCATTGCCACAAACAAAGGCCTTTGGATCCCCCTCATATCTGGATTTGGGCTTGGCATCCCCTTTTATTTTATCGTGATCAAAAAGATCCATGTCATCTCCACCTTTGAACACGAACTTACCCATGCCCTGGTAGCATTGCTCTTTTTCAGAAGGATTCACAAATTCATTGTCACTTCAAAACGTGGCGGGCAGGTTCAATATTCAGGAAACTTTGGTGGCGAATTCGGAACCCTGCTGATTGGCCTTGCGCCTTATTACTTGCCGACTTTTACTTTGATTGCTGTTATGGTCAGGCCTTTTCTCCCAACGGGATGGTTCCCCTGGTTTGATGTTTTTATCGGGGGAACCCTCGCTTTTCATATTTGTTCTACTCCTGAAGAAACGAAACATGCCTGGACAAAAAGAACCTTCACTGGAGTCGGAGACAATCAAAAAACCAGATCGGATATCGGCAAAGTGGGATACATCTTTGCTTTCCTCGTTATCGTGGGTTTCGGACTATTCCTTCTCGGCCTTGTTTTGCAAATGATCGGCACAGGCTATTCAGGGACCTGGTCCTTCCTGAAACATGTCGGAAAACATTCATTTCAGGTTTACGTCACGTTGATCAGAAAAAGCATTAATTTTTTCCAGGGTTATTTTTTGTAAAGGTTGTCATGTTCTCTGCTTCATTCCACAACTTGTCGAAATAATCACGTGCCAACTGGATTTTCGCGAGATCATTCGTAACCTTACCATTTCTCAGTATCCTGGAATTCTTTTTATTAATGGTAAAAGCCGAAAACACACATTCATAATCCACAACCATCAGGTCGATGGTCGAAAATTTGTTCATCAGGGTAGTGTAATACGAACTTGTTTCAAGAACGGCTAGCGAGAGAAACCTAACTTCCACTTTTTGCCCTTGTTGCTTTTTAGCCAATGAAAGATTAGAGCGGATATCTTCTTCATTTTCGCTGTCGTAGATCAGTAACCGTTTTACTGATACCCCTCTCTTGATGGCCGATTCATGCGCCGAACTTCCTGAAGCCGGCGTAAACCTACCCCAGTCTTCGATGGAAATGGTATTAATGGCCCTGATCTCTTTCTGTGCATATTTTGAAATGGTGTTTTCCCAGGCAGATAAAAACTCTTCGCGGGTATATACAAGCGTCGAGTTTTCGACTTCAAGCAGATCAGTTTTGATTTGCTCCATCTGGTGATCGAGCAGCTTACGGAAAACATTGTTCTCATCCAGCTTGCTGATTGTTTCGTAAGGCTTATAAAAACTTAGCCCAGAACTTATTTCTTTAACAGAAGACAATTCTTTTTTAATATCTTCCATCTTATTGATATTTTCAAGATTGAAATGGAAAAGCATTGCCAGGGCAGCGATGAGGAAGGCATTGGCAATTGCTTTCAGAGCAACGTGAACTTTTTCTTTCGATTTAAAAACATATTCTGTTGCAACATGAAAAAGAATTACAATGATAAAAGTGACAATCGCCAGGTTTACCGCTTCTCTACTGATGTCTGTCATAGAAAATTATTTAGGGTTATAGAAGATTAGCAAATGTAGAAAGATTTTATCATATTTATTTCCATCATTAGAAACGGAAACTGTAACATTTGACTAATAAAGGAGTCTAATGTGCGTTATTGTGAAAAATTACACTATGGCATGATCAACATAAAAAACATTCATAAATCATACGTAATGGGTCAATCCAAGTTGCATGTATTGAAAGGGATTGATCTGGAAATAAAAGCAGGGGAGATGGTTTCTATTATGGGGGCATCGGGTTCCGGGAAATCTACTTTGTTGAACATCCTGGGAATTCTTGATAATTATGATGCTGGGGAATATACCCTTGATGGAACAACCATCAGGAAACTGAATGAACGCAAAGCAGCCGCTCTACGAAACAAGTTGCTTGGATTTGTTTTTCAATCATTCAACCTTATCTCCTTTAAGAATGCCATGGAAAATGTTGCTTTGCCGCTTTATTACCAGAAGGTGAGCCGTAAAAGACGAAATCTTATTGCCATGGAATACCTGGAAAAGATGGGCTTGACAGAATGGGCACATCATCTTCCCAATGAATTGTCGGGAGGGCAGAAACAAAGAATTGCAATTGCCCGGGCATTGATTACAAAACCAAAAGTGATACTGGCCGATGAACCAACTGGCGCTCTTGATTCTGTTACTTCCCTTGAAATGATGGATCTTCTGCAGGAGATCAACAACACCGGAATAACAATGGTGATTGTTACTCATGAACATGATATTGCACTCCGAACACAGAAAACCATCCACATCACAGATGGAATGGTCACAGAAATAATAAAGAATTAAAAAGTACCAAAACCCTAACCCCTAACACCTAACCAAGTGTTTGAACTCGATAAATGGCAGGAGATTTTCAGTACGGTGCAGAAGAACAAGCTCCGGACTTTTCTCACCGGGTTTAGCGTGGCCTGGGGGATCTTCATGCTGGTGGTACTTTTGGGTTCAGGAATAGGTTTGGAAAATGGTGTCGCTGAGCAATTCAAAGGAGGTGCTACCAATGGGGTTTGGATCACCAGCGGAATTACAAGCCTGAAATATAAAGGGCTGAAATCGGGGAGAAATATTAAGTTCACCAATGAAGATTACAATTCATTAAATACCTCGATCAAAGGCCATGACCATATTTCGTCACGTTTATTCCTTGGTAATAACCTCACCTCATATAAAAATCAGTATGGTTCATTCTTTATCTCCCCATGTCATCCCGATTATGGCTATATCAAAGAAATTGAGCTGATCCAGGGAAGATTTGTCAACAATATTGATATCCTTGATTTCCGGAAGGTTGCGGTGATTGGTGAAAAAGTTAAAGCCGTTCTGTTTAAAGGAAAAGATACAGTGGCCATGGGCAAATACATCACGGTGAACGGGGTCTTGTTTAAAGTCGTTGGGGTATTCCGGGATTTCAGCAGGAATGACAATGAACAAAGAAGAATATACATTCCCATTTCTACGGCTCAGCGGATCTTTAATGGCGATAATGTCATTCAGCAAATTGCATTTACTACTGGCAAGGCCACACCCGAACAAGCCAATGTCATGGTGGAAAACACAAAATCCCTCCTTTCACGTCGTCATACTTATGATATCAAGGATGAACGTGCTGTGGAGGTATGGAATAAAAATGAAGACGTAAAGCGTTTTACTGCATTGTTTTCGGGGATTAGGTTGTTCATATGGATAATTGGAATCGGCACCATTATTGCAGGTGTGGTTGGTGTGAGCAACATCATGATGATCGTGGTGAAAGAAAGGACGAAAGAAATCGGTGTCAGAAAAGCTTTGGGGGCCACACCTTCTTCAATTGTCGGTTTGATACTCCAGGAAGCAATTGTGATTACAGGCTTTTCAGGATATATAGGATTGGTTTTGGGGATTGGTTTACTTGAATTGGTTTCAAGCAAAATGCCGGCGACAGACTTTTTTAAAAACCCTGAAGCTGATTTTTCAATTGCGGTAGGTGCAACCATACTACTTATCTTCGCAGGTGCAATAGCCGGATTAGTCCCGGCTATGAAAGCAGCGAACGTAAGACCAGTCGACGCCCTGAGAGACGAATAAAATGAATAATCTAAATCTCAATCCCAATACACGACATACTTAAAACTTAACACTTTGCCGACCCCTAACCCCCAAAGCCTAACCCCCAAAGCCTAACAAAATGTTTGACCTCGATCGCTGGCAGGAAATTTATCATGTTCTCAGGAAAAACAAACTCCGGACATTCCTCACGGCGTTTGGTGTTTTCTGGGGAATTTTCATGCTCGTTATCATGCTAGGGTCAGGTACCGGATTAAAAAATGGGGTTACACAGAATTTCGGAGATATGGCCACCAACAGTGTCTTTATCTGGGCTCAGCAAACCTCCGTTTCTTACAAGGGTTTTCCGAGAGGTAGAAGGTTTAATTACGAAAACAGTGATATCCAGGCACTGAGGGATGGTATTCCGGAAATTAAATACATGGCACCCCGGACTAATGTAGGAGGATATGATGGAACCAGTAATGTGGTCAGGAAACTTAAAGCAGGCCAGTTTTCTCTCTTTGGTGATTACCCGGTTTTCAACAGCATTGACCCTGTCAATATGTTGGAAGGCAGGTTTCTGAACGACCTCGACCTGAAAGAGAAAAGAAAAGTTGTAGTTATTGGTCAGCGGGTGGTCGATCTTCTTTTTGAGAAAAACGAAAAGCCGCTTAACCAATATATTCAGATCAATGGCGTGTACTTCATGGTGATAGGGGTGTTCAAATCAAAGCGTACCGGAGAAGCCGCATCTCAGGATAATCAAAGAATTCACATGCCTTTTACCACCCTGCAGCGAACATTCAATTATGGCAATACTGTAGGGTTCTTTAACATTACGTCAAAAGATGATATTCCTGTTGATATTGTAGAGAAAAAAGCAATGGATATTCTGAAGAAACGACATTCGGTGGCCCCTTCAGATGATGATGCCATTGGTCATTTTAACCTCAGGAAAGAATATGATAAAATGGAAGGTTTGTTTTTTGGAATCCACCTTCTTGTATGGATTGTGGGCACAGGCACACTACTTGCTGGCGTCATTGGAGTGAGTAATATCATGCTGGTGGTGGTAAAAGAACGAACCAAAGAAATTGGAATACAACGGGCCCTGGGTGCCCCCCCTTTCAATATCATTAGTGAGATCATCACAGAATCAGTTGTTTTGACAACCTTTGCAGGATATTTCGGACTGGTGTTTGGAGTTGGGCTTCTTGAACTAATCAATTACCTGTTATCTTCTTCAGGGGCCAATACAGAGATGTTTGTCCATCCCGGTGTTGATTTTAAGGTGGCCATAATAGCCCTATGCATCCTTATTGTTTCAGGGGCGCTTGCTGGTTTCATTCCGGCAAAAAGAGCAATTTCAGTGAAGCCCATAGATGCACTGCGTTATGAATAAATACAAAGTATACATTAGAATTACGAAATAACTTAACCGTTTACATTGACTTATGAAGAAAGTATTAAAAATTGCAGCACTAGTAATTATCCTTGGAATTTTCCTGCTTACCATCGTTTATTTATATAATAAATCGAAACAGAAACCGATCATTTATAAAACGGAGAAGCCATTCTATACTTCAATTACACGCAAGACAGTTGCAACAGGATCAGTGGTTCCCAGAAAGGAGATCGAGATAAAACCTGTTGTTTCAGGAATAGTTGAAGAAATCTATATTGAAGCAGGGAAAAATGTTAAAAAAGGACAAAACATTGCCAAGATCAGAATCATTCCCGACCTGGTCAACCTGAATAATGCAGAAGGCAGGCTCGACAAGGCAAAGATTGCTTTTGATGATGCCAAGATCAGCTTCGATCGTGAGGAAAAGCTCTTTAAAGAACATGTCGTAGCCCAATCGGAATTCCAAACCATTCAGGTGGCATATAAAAATGCTGGTCAGGAAGTGGATGCTGCTGAAGCCAACCTTGAACTGATTCGGGAAGGAGTAAATAAAAAGTCGGGGAAAGTGACCAATACCCTTATCACTTCAACCATTGATGGCATGGTTCTCGACATTCCGATAAAAGTCGGAAGCAGCGTAATCGAAGCCAATAACTTCAATGCCGGAACGACAATTGCCACAGTTGCTGATGTAAATGACATGATCTTCCAGGGAAAAGTGGATGAGACCGAGGTAGGTAAAATCAAACCTGGAATGGGACTTCTCCTTTCAATCGGGGCCATCGAAAAGGATACGTTCCAGGCTACTTTGAAATACATTGCTCCAAAAGGTGTTGTGGAAAACGGGGCAGTGCAGTTTGAAATCAAGGCTGATGTAACCCTTAAAGAAGGACAGTTCATAAGAGCAGGCTATAGCGCTAATGCTGATATTGTATTGGAAAAGAAAGAAAAGGTTCTGGCTGTTCGTGAAGGCGATCTTGTATTTGAAGGTGATTCAACCTTTGTTGAAGTTGAAACAACCCCGCAGAAATTTGAGAAACGAATCATCAAAACCGGGTTATCCGATGGGATTAACATTGAAGTAGTTTCAGGCCTTAAAGAGCAAGATAAAATAAAAGTCCAGCAACTCAATGCAACCCCTGACAAGAAGTAATGTTGTTTCGTAACTTTGAAGGAAGAAAAACCCCGGATCAATGCGTATGAATTTTTCAATCAAGACCCGTGAATTCCTTCGATTCTGTTTTCTGGCATTCTGCTGTTATGCTGTCTTTATTATCTCCTTTGCCTATTGGTATTATATAACGAATAGCATAGCACTCACACCTTCTGCAAAGCCGGTTAAAGAAAGACTTGATTTCGCCGAGGCCATTTATTTCAGCATTGTTACATTCCATACCATTGGGTTTGGCGATATTCATCCCATAACAAACATGGGCAGAACAATTGTGATCATACAATCAGCCATCTCCATCTTTTTTACTGCCATGTTTTCCGGACTTCTTGTTTACTATGTGATCAAGCGCCCCAACGATATTTTTTCCACAAAAAAACTTTATATACGTCACCGGAATAAAAATTTCTGGTTATCTATCAGACTGGGAAATAAAGGCCGGTCAATCATCGACATGGATGGCAGGTTTGAGGCATGGACCATCGAAAACGATTCAAGGGTCAGGGTTTTTCAATTACAGTGCGATCTTCCCGACCTTGAACGGATCCTCTATTTTGATATCAACCTCGATGAAACAAAGAACCGAAAGTTAAAAGATGCTTTGATCAAATCACGTAAAGGGAAATACAGGCTTCATATGAAACTCTCGGTTATTGGCAATGATATAAAAACAGGAGAACAGGTGGCTTTTGCAAAATTTTATGATTCTTCTGACCTGTTTTTTGGTAAAATGTTTTTGAATGTCTATTCCTGGGATGCCAATGGTCATCGCAAAGATTTCCGATGGAAGAACTTTGAACGCATTGAACCCATGGAACCTGACCTGATTCAAAAATTTGAAGAGATCTAAAATCTTTTTACATAACCATGACAATAGGGGAGGGACCCCTTGTGTTCATAATAATTCTGATGATAATTTTCTGCTTTCCAGAATGTCGACGCCTTTTTAACTTCCGTGACTACATTAAATCCCTTCTTTTTTAACAGGCTGATCAGGTTTTCAGCGATCAACCTTTGCTCTTCATTCCTGTAAAAAATTGCCGACCGGTATTGCTCACCAATATCCGGCCCCTGGTGGTTCCATTGCGTGGGATCATGGATCTCAAAAAACATCTTGGCGATAATCTCGTATGATGTCTGTCCGGGATCAAATGTAATTTCTACTGCTTCGTAATGCCCTGTCTTTCCTGAACAAACTTCCTCATAAGTAGGATGATCCTTATGTCCTCCTGTGTACCCTGAAATAACCAATTTAACGCCTTTGATTTTATTCATATAATATTCAACACCCCAGAAACAGCCTCCGGCAAAAATGGCAGTATCTGTTCTGACCTCTTCTTTGTTCATGACTTTATCAGCAGGCTTGAAATCAAGTGATATGGAATTAACACAATGGCGCGTATTTTTAGGAGTGAATTCTTCTCCTGTAAAAACATGACCCAAGTGGGCACCACATTTGGCACACTCAATTTCCGTCCGCGTTCCATCAGGATCCACCACCCTCTTTATGGCTCCGGGTATCTCATCATCAAAACTGGGCCAGCCGCAATTGGCGTCAAATTTATCTTCAGAGCGGTACAATGGATTACCGCATCTCTTACAAACATAAACTCCTTTTCCATTGAATTTCTCATATTTCCCAGTGAACGGAGCTTCAGTTCCCTTATAAACGATAACCCGCTCTTCTTCCGGAGTAAGTTTTTTAAGTTCCATTTTTTTTGTCGTGTTTTGAGTGCAACCTGTTGAGAATAGCGAAAATATAAACAGAATATTAATTATGATATTTTTCATCTTCATTTAAATTAGAATAAATCTTAATAAATACGGAAAAAGGAAGGAATTATTGTTGTATAGTTTCAAATTAAAAAATTTTGTCATTTCATCATCTAAGAAGAGTTATTCCTTAATCCATTTCCCGGAGTCTATCACTTTATTTTCTTGGCAAATTTGATAAAAATATATTCCCGGATTCAAGTAATCAATTAAAATTTGATCTAATCCCTGTTTGATATTTTTCGACAAAATACACTTCCCCATTAGATCATAGATTGAAAGAGTAGCCGATTTCAACATTGTTTTAACATAGAGCCTGTCGATTCCCGGATTTGGGAAAAGAATAACTTCTTTTACTATTTCTGGTTGAGGGTTTACAGTGGAGAATCCGGTCAAATTGACCACCTGATTCCGGAGCAAATTGACCACCCATTTTCAAAGATTTCATCGATTAAGGACAGCATAAATAGTTTATGTTGCGAACAACAATTTTCTCAACACTAACCATTTATGCCAAACAACTTAATTGCTATGAACAAAGTTAAACAGATTTTGCAAATGTACACCGAGGGTGTGCCAAAACAAACCATCAGCCGTAAAACTGGTGTAGCACGTAATTCAGTAAAGAGTTACATCCGGCAATTTATTGCCATGAACAAGTCCCTGGAGGAAATCCTGATCCTGAAGGAGGGCGAATTGGAAAAACTTTTTTTAGCCAAACAGGTCAAAGAGCCCAATGACAGGCTTAATGGTCTGTTAAGCTATTTTCCTGAAGTCGATAAAGCAAATAAAAAGAAAGGCAATACATTGTACCGACTTTGGAAAGAATATTTGAAAAAGTATCCAGATGGGTTTAAGCACACACAGTTCCATTCACATTACAAACAGTGGACGAAACGGACCAATGCAACAATGCATGTAGATCACAAGGCGGGCGACAAGATGTATGTAGATTATGCCGGAGAGAAGCTTCAGATTGTTTACCCTGATAGTGGTGAAGTAATCAAGGTAGAAGTCTTTGTAGCCATTCTTGGAGCAAGCCAATTGACATATGTGGAAGCAACAATGACTCAACGTAAGGAAGACTTTATCGGAGCCTGTGAAAATGCATTGCATTACTTCGGAGGTGCGCCCCAGGCCATTGTTCCGGATAACCTCAAATCAGCAGTAATAAAAAGCAACAAGTATGAGCCCACACTAAATGAATCGTTCCGCGACTTTGTAGAACATTATAAAATGGCAGCACTTCCTGCCGGTCCTTATAAGCCAAGGCATAAAGCACTTGTTGAAGGTGCCATAAAGATTATCTACCAGGTGATCTATACGGTCATCCGGGAAAAGGAATTTACTTCGCTTGAAGCGATGAACACTGCTATAGGTGAGCTGTTGGTCATTCACAACAATAATCTGCTTAAGGGACGCCCATACAGTCGCCGCCAGATGTTTGAAGAGATCGAACGGCCAACACTTCAGCCTTTGTCAGTATATCGATACGAACTGAAAAATAAACGGGTTGCCACGGTATCAAAGAACAATCATGTATGCCTTGGTGAAGACAAGCATTATTATAGTGTCCCTTATCATTACATTGGCAAGAAAGTAAATATATTATACAGCCAGAGTCAGGTTGACATCTATTACAGGTACGAGCACATTGCTTCACACAAACGCAATCGCAGACCATTTATGTACACCACGGTTGATGATCATCTGGCAACCAAACACAAGTTCCAGTCCGATTGGACTCCGGAAAAGTTTATTGAACGGGCAAAAGCAATCGGGGAATCTACAGAGAAGTACATTACTCAGATCCTTTCGCTTAAACAGCATCCAGAGCAAACTTATAAAACCTGTCAGGGGATACTGAACTATGCATAATTTTTCTTGGCATCCTCACCTTATCAGGTTTGTTTTTTATCGATCTGATGAGGTGAGCTTTTTTAATTATAAACTCCAAAACCAGTTATTATGAATGAAACAATCTTACAAAAGATGAAGCAAATGAAGTTGCATGGCATGGCTGCTGCCTTCAGAACGAGCCTGGAAAATGATGATCGGGTTCAAATGACCGCCGATGAATTAGTCTCTTTTTTAATCGAAGCAGAATGGGATGACCGCAATAATCGGCGCATTGAACGTCGCATTCGTACTGCACGGTTCCGTTACAAAGCAAATGTAGAACAGATCGATTTTAAGATTGACCGTAACCTGGACAAGAACATGATGAACCGTTTTGCTGAATGCACATTTATCGATAAAAATGAAAACATCCTGATCACAGGGAGTACAGGTATCGGGAAGAGTTACATTGCTTCAGCACTTGGTAATCAAGCCTGCATGCAGGGTTACAAGGTGTATTACGCCAGTTCGTCCAAGCTTTTTGCAATGTTAAAAATGGCCAAGGCTGACGGATCCTACATCCGTGAAATAACCAAAATAGAAAAGATGGATCTGTTAATCCTTGATGACTTTGGAATGCAACCCCTGGATAGTAACAATAGGTCGGCACTCATCGAGATCATTGAAGACCGGCATGGAAAACGTTCAACCATCATTACGGCACAATTGCCGATTCTTCAATGGCACGATGTTATTGGTGAAAAAACCATTACTGACGCAGTATTTGATCGCATTGTCCATAACGCCCACCGCATTGAAATGACAGGCGAATCTTTAAGAAAGAGACAACCATTTATGAACTAAATCAATAATAATTAATGAAAATAAAAAAATGTATTTTTGTATAACCGTCTTATGATCGATTGATCTTTGAAAATGGATAAAAATCGGGGTGGTCAATTTAAAACGGAAAGAGGGTGGTCACATTCCCCTGGATTTAGGTGGTCAATATCACCGGATTTTGCACCTAAATTAACAAATCTCGCCATTTCACCATTTCACCATTTTCTATGTCAATAAGTTTGATCTGATTAAAATCAGGATGGTTTACATGAATAATATAATTACTCTCCTTTGGGATAAGAACCGAAGGAACTTTAAGAATAGTAGAAATTCCGGATACAAACCAGGCAGACCCCAATTCCTTACAAACCAAGTAATTTTCAGGTGTTAACCATCCGGCTGGTAGATTGTTCTCATTTAGTATTTCAATCTGCAGATGATCAGGTATTTCTATGACCTGGGTCTTAAACAACCCTGACAAACCTTTCATTGACCGGTGAACAACATTTTCCAGGCAGGCAAGCGCCCTGGATTCTGAAGTATAAAGAACATATTGCTTTGCGAAGTTCCAACGTGCAGCAATTCCTGAAGCCTGGAGTTTCCCGCAATATTTGTTTGAAGAAATCCTGTATACGATCATAGTTAAGCAAGATCACCGTATTCGATCCTGATCAGTTCATCCATGATCAGATCTATGCCGGCAGAGGTTTGCATCAATTCTTTAGGAACTTTATTTCCCAACCCATAAGCCGGTGTTTCGATCCATTTTTGAAATTCATCGGAATTCCCGAATATCTCTTCGCCTTTTTTAAAGAGGGAAAAGAGTTTTAACATTAATTCTCCGGATGCGGGGTTAAGACGTTTTTCACCTTGCCGGTACCGGTCAAGTGTTTTTGTGGATAGGTTAAGCATTCCGGCAATAAAACTTTTATTCAAATGGGTCAGATTGATCAGGTCAAATAGGGCAGAGGCTGGAATACCGGCTGCTGCTTCTTCTACCATCCAGTATCGGTCTTCTAAGTGCTTTTCATAGGTATGAAGAACAGATTTTGTTTTTATGGCCATAATCAAATTTTTCACAAAGGTATGGTATTTTGTCCGTGTTGTCAAGACTTTTGTCCTTTTTTCCTAAATTTGTGCCCTTGAATTTTTAATACCTTTGCTTTCTTTTTGAAATTGTATCCTATGAAAAAGATCCTTGGAATGGGCAATGCCCTGGTTGATGTCATGATCAGGCTTAATGACGATCAATTACTTGAACAGTTTAATCTTCCGAAAGGGAGTATGCAACTGATTGATGCACTTCGGAGCCAGGCGGTTCTGGAAAAGCTTGAAAAGCATCCGAAAAGTTTTTCTGCCGGAGGTTCCGCTGCCAATACCATCCACGGGTTGGCAATGCTTGGTATTCCGACCGGATACATTGGAGTGATCGGAGAGGATGAATTAGGTGGATCTTTTGTCAAGGATATGATCAATGCAGGAGTAGAACCCCATATGATTCATAGTCTTCAGGAAACAGGCCGTGCAATCGCCCTGGTGACACCTGATTCTGAACGCACATTTGCTACTTACCTTGGAGCTTCCATTGAACTTACAGCAAATCACCTGGCAGGATTTAATTTTAAACAATACGATTACCTGCACATTGAAGGATATCTTCTACAGAATCATGATCTCATCAGATCTGCCGTTAGCCTGGCAAAGGAAAATGGATTGATCGTATCACTCGACCTGGCAAGTTACAATGTCGTGGAAGCCAATCTTGATTTCCTGTTGGAAATAGTTAGGAAGTATGTCGATATTGTCTTTGCCAATGAAGAAGAAGCCAGGACTTTCACAGGAAAAGAACCCAGGGAGGCATTGGATGAGATCGCCGGTATGTCGCAGATCGCGGTGGTAAAAATTGGAGCAAAAGGATCTCTGATTAAAAGCGGGAATGAAATAATCGAAGTTGGAGTCATCAATGTCACCCCGGTTGATTCAACCGGTGCGGGTGATCTTTATGCATCCGGTTTTCTTTATGGTCAGGCGATGGACCTTTCACTTAAAAGATCAGGAGAATTAGGTGCCTTGCTGGCAGGAAATGTAATTGAGGTGATTGGATCGAAAATGGAAACAGAGAAGTGGAGAGAGATCACCAGAGAAATGGTAGAGTGACTTTATTGCTGCTGACCCCTAAAAGTTTTGGTAATTAACTGGCATTATTTAACTTTGTGGCCCTTTTCAACCAATCAAACTCCAATATAACAAGAAATAACTGAAAAATGAAAGTATTCCAAACGAGTGAGATCAGGAACATTGCCCTCATTGGGGGTGCAAAATCTGGAAAAACCACATTGGGCGAAGCAATGCTCTTTGAGGGAGGAATGATCAACCGCCGGGGAAGTGTAGAAGATAAAAATACGGTTTCTGACTACCGTCCGATTGAGCTCGAACGTCAGAACTCGGTCGTCGCCTCGGTTCTTTGCACATTGTATGATAGCAGGAAAATTAATATCATCGATACCCCCGGCTTTGATGATTTCATCGGGGAGGTCGTAGCCGCCCTTAAAGTGGCTGATACCGCTGTCATGGTGGTCAACGCCCAGAACGGGGTAGAAGTAGGAACAGAGATCACCTGGAGGTATACAACAAAAAACCAAACACCGGTTATTTTTGTGGTCAACCACCTTGATCAGGAACATGCTAATTTTGATGAAACAATCCGCCAATTGCGCCAGCAGTTTGGCAACAATGTAACCCTGATGCAATATCCGGTCAACGCTGGTTCCGGATTCAACAGTATAATTGACCTCTTGAAAAAGAAAATGTATAAATACCCTGTAGGTGGAGGGAAACCAGAGATCATGGATGTGCCTGACGCAGAAAAGGCAAAGACAGAAGAAATGCACAATGCCTTGATAGAAGAACTTGCCTCTAAAGACGAATCATTGATGGAGGTCTTCTTTGAAAAAGGAACATTGACAGAAGAAGAAATCGCAAAAGCGCTCAGAACAGGTATCATCAGCCGTACCATATTTCCGGTAATGTGTGCTTGTGCAAAACAGGACATGGGCATTGGACGTCTCCTGGAATTTATTGTTAATAGTGTGCCTTCTCCCGATGCCATGCCATCTGCCAGAACAATGGATGGAAAAGAACTTAAATGCAACCCTGCCTTGCCGGCCTCTGCTTTTGTTTTTAAAACTACTATTGAACAGCACCTTGGCGAAGTCTCCTTCTTCAAAGTCTATGCAGGAGAGATTACCGAAGCCATGGACATGGTCAACCCCAGCAGACATAGTTCAAAGGAAAGACTCTCACAATTGTTTGTCATCAGCGGAAAAAACCGGGATAAAGTAGAAAAACTGGTTGCCGGAGACATTGGCGCTACCATCAGGTTGAAAAACACCTTTACTAACAATACCTTGAATTCTCTCAAGAATCCGGATATCATCATTGAACCCATGGTTTACCCGGAACCTAAATTCAGAGCCGCAGTTAAAGCCAAGAATCAGGGAGATGATGAAAAACTGGGTAGCATGTTGAGTGAAATGACCAAAATGGATCCCACTTTGGTATTGTTGTATTCTAAAGAACTCAAACAGGTGATTCTGATGGGTCAGGGAGAACTTCATCTCAACATTGCAAAATGGCAATTAGAGAACCTCGAAAAGATCGGTATCGAATTTCTCGCTCCAAAGATTCCCTATCGTGAAACCATCACAAAACCGGCAAAATCCATGTACCGTCATAAGAAACAATCAGGCGGTGCCGGGCAGTTTGGCGAGGTACATATGATGATCGAACCTTATCGCGAAGGAATGAAAGACCAGACCGAATTCCCTGTTCGTGGGAAGGATGTGATTGAACTCGATTGGGGAGGTAAACTGGTCATGCAGAACTGTATCGTTGGTGGCGCAATAGATGCACGTTTCATGCCTGCAATCCTGAAAGGATTAATGGAAAAGATCGAAGAAGGTCCCCTTACAGGATCATATGCACGGGACATAGTAGTTAGTATTTACGATGGTAAAATGCACCCGGTCGACTCCAATGAAATCTCCTTTAAACTGGCAGGAAGAAATGCATTTAAAGAAGCCTTCAAGAATGCCGGACCAAAAATCCTCGAACCTATTTATGATATTGAAGTCATCGTACCGGAAGAAAAAATGGGTGATGTTATGACCGACCTCCAGGGTCGCCGCGCCATTATCATGGGAATGGGTAACGAGGGAACTTATCAGAAGATCCTTGCAAAAGTACCCCTTGCCGAACTGAACCGTTATTCTACCGCATTGAGTTCTTTAACCAGTGGACGTGCAACCTACAACATGAAGTTTGGTGAATACACACAGGTTCCAGGCGACGTTCAGGATAAACTGCTGAAAGCTTACGAAGAGCAGGAAAAAGAAGAAGAATAACCTTTACCTCGTTGAAAGAATATGATGCCTATGCAGTTTTAAAGCTGAAAGACTTTCGTTTATTCCTTTCTTTCCGCTTTTTCATGACCATTGCCGCCCAAATGCAAAGCATTATTGTCGGGTGGCAGGTTTATGAACTGACACACGACCCGCTTTCCCTCGGATTAATTGGATTGGCTGAAGCCATTCCATTCATAGCAGTAGCTCTGTATGCCGGTCATATCGCCGATCGCTTTAACCGTAAGAAGATCATTTTGTGGTTTGACCTGCTTTTCCTTTTCGCAAGTGGATTGCTTTTACTTATCACTTATCATAAAACGGGCATCATAGGGAAATACGGAGTCTTGCCTATCTACCTTTGTGTTGCCATTTCCGGTGTTGCTAGGGCTTTCCTCTACCCTGCAACGATTGCCTTGATGGCACAAGTCGTTCCCAGATCATTGTACACCAATTCCTCAACCTGGAACAGCACAATATGGCAGATAGCGGCAATTACAGGACCTGCTCTTGGCGGATTGATCTATGGCTTTTTCGGAGTCAGAATCGCTTATATGGCGGTTATTGTTTCTATGTCGATATCGTTTTTATTGATGTTGTATATCCGCAGCAGGCCGGTACCAGTTATTAACGATACAGAAACCATTTTTCAGAGACTTGCCAATGGTATCCGGTTCGTATTTAGCAGTCAGCTGTTGCTGGGCGCTATGGCACTCGATATGTTTGCTGTCCTATTTGGAGGTGCGGTCGCCATGCTACCAGTGTTTGCTGCGGAGGTTCTAAAAGTGGGACCTGAAGGGTTAGGACTGCTACGCGCTTCTCCTATGGTGGGGGCAGTTTTCATGTCAATCCTCCTGGCATACTACCCTCCCGTGGCAAAAGCCGGGAGGCTGTTAATGATTGGTGTTGCTGGTTTTGGAATTAGCATCATTTGTTTCGCCCTCTCTAAAAACTTCTTTCTTTCGTTGGGATTATTGGCGTTGAGCGGAATGTTCGACAACATCAGTGTGGTAATCCGGTTGGCAACAATGCAACTGGTAGCACCCGATGAAATGCGAGGAAGAGTCGCTTCCGTTAACAGTATCTTCATCGGCTCTTCCAACGAAATAGGATCTTTCGAATCCGGGTTGGCAGCAAAACTCATGGGATTGATCCCTTCCGTGATATTTGGAGGAATTATGACCCTTCTTATTGTTGGTGCGACAGCAAAATGGGATCCGAAGTTGAGAAGGTTGAACCTGAAAAAACTTGGAGCAAATTAGAACTAGTTCAATGGTTGTATGGGAATTTGCTGTTTCAACTGTTCTTCTTCTTTTTCGTCACGAATTCAGTAAAACTTTTTGCTGCATTAGTAAATTCTGAAGGCATTAAAATGACAGTTGTCGTATTATTGTCGATACCAATTTCAGATAACATCTGCATACGTCTTAACTCAAGGGCAATGGGACTTCCTTCCATTTCTACTGCTCCCTGAGTCAATTTAATTGAGGCCTCCAGTTCCGCTTCTGCTTTTACAATCCTGGCCCTTTTTTCCCTGATCGCCTCAGCTTCTCGTGCCATGGCCCTTTGCATCCCCTCTGGAATCTCAACATCTTTCATTTCCACCATTTCAATTTTTATCCCCCAGGGTTCAGTCGTAGAGTCAACTATTTTTTGAAGCGTCCCGTTAATCTCTTCTCTTTCTCTTAGCACTTCATCAAGTGAATGTTGACCAATGATATTTCGAAGTGCAGTGACCGAAAATTGATAAACAGCCTTATTGTAGTCGGCAACTTTAATAATTGCATCTTCCGGATTGGTTATTTTGAACCACAGAACAGCATTCACTTTAATGGTAACACTATCTTTTGTTATGGTTTCCTGCTGTTCAAGGTCAACGGTCTTTGTCCTGATATCAACACGTTGTTGAGTCTCAATAAATGGTATTATCCAATAAAGCCCAGGGCCTTTAATAGATTGATACCGGCCAAGCCTGAATACAATAGAACGTTGATATTCCTGTGCAATACGAAATCCTGATAAAAGGATCACAATAATAATTCCGAAAATCGATAAAAGTACCATTTTGTCTTTTTTAGGTTAATAATTACTATCAATTATCATCCGAAGATGCTTGCATGACTTTAATTCTGTAAATTGTTCTATTTTAGGGGTGTTATAAAATGAATAGGTAAAGTTACAAGATATTTTGAACAGTCAAGAAAAAAAATATCTTAAGTTAGATGAATTTATAAAAAGACCGTCAACCCTTCCCAAATTCCTCAAAAACGCTACGGTTCTTTTCAAATAATGAACTTCTTAAGTCGTAAATGTGGTTTTTTCTATACTCATCCTATACTCCGGCTATACTCCCACTATACTCAAACTATACTCCGGCAATAGTTTTTTCTTACGGTTTCTTTTATTTAGACATTGTTCACCTATACCTTAGATATACTCAAACCCTGGGTCAACCCGCCAACTCGCCAACTCACCAGATTTACAGAAAGAGTTCAACGACTTTTCTCAGATCCTCTTCTTTGAATTTATAATTCGCCCCACTTACTTTGTTAAGCACCAATGTTTCCAGGATCTTTTGTTTATTAACCGTAATCCCTGTTTCCGACAGCCGTATGGGGCATTCCAGTGACCGGAACAATTCTTCAATTCGCCAGATGGTTTCATGGGAAGTAAGAGCTTCATTAAAAATGCCAGAACCCAGTAAGCCAATCCTTTCCGGATATTTTTTCTCAATATACTTCATCCACGCAGGATAAACGATCGAAAGTGAAGCACCATGAGGAACATCATAAAGTAATGACAAGATATGCCCGATACTATGCACCCCCCAGTCACCCGATTTTTTCCCCTGGGCCGTAAGTCCGTTCAAAGCCATGGTAGCAGCATACATGATCTTTTCGCGAAGTTCATAATTGCCCAGATCCTGTAATAACAAAGGTCCGTATTGAATTGCTTCCTGTACAATGGAAATAATGAATCGGTCACTCAGTGAAGCATCACCGGCGCCAAACCAAACCTCAAAACAGTGGGCTATCAGATCGGCAATCCCATAAGCCGTATAGTTACGCGGCACAGTAACCGTCAATTGAGGGTCTAGGAATGAATGTGCGGGATACATAAGCGGAGATCCATATCCATCTTTAAAATTGGCATCATGTTTGGAGATCACGGCAAATGGATTCATCTCCGTCCCTGTGGCTGCCAGAGTAAGTATGCAAATCAAGGGCACGGCTTTTTCCGGTTTTGCCTTCCTCGTTATGAAATCCCAGGCAGGATGAGTAACAGGAATGGTGATAGAAATGAACTTAGCTGAATCGATCACACTTCCTCCGCCAACCGCGAGAATGACATCTGCCTTATGTTCCCGTCCAAGTGTCGCAGCAGCTTCCACATCCTCAATCAAGGGGTTTGACTGAATTCCGCCATATTCAACTACTTCAGCATTCACCTCTTTCAAAAAGTCCAACACCCTGTCATATAGCCCCGTTGTTTTGATCGAACCTTTTCCATAAACCATTAAGACCTTCCGGCCATATAGCTGAAGTACTTCATTCAATCCATTAAGTGAACTTCTGCCAAAGTGAAGTGTTGTGGGGTTGTGATAGATGAAATTTTCCATATTCGTTAAAGTTATGTCGTTCCGGCCCGGTGTATACCCTTTTGAACTAATTGCTCATCAGACAATTGTAAGTACCTGTAATGAGATCAACCGAATTTCCTGGCTGATAAACCGCCCAGTTCCCATTCAGCGTCATATCGTTTACATTAAAGGTTCCATCTATGTAAGACTCTCCTGCCGATCCTGTCCCAAGATGAATCTTGAATTGTTTGTTGATAACAGATGCAATGCCATAAGTATTGTATAGAAGATAATCCTGAGCCCCTGATGTGGTATATACTGTTAAATCATAGTTTGTTACACTTAGTGTGCCTGACAGGTTGTTTATCCAAAACGATATCTGGGGGCCTTGGCTTGTTGTCCCACTCCAGTGGCCAATCAATTGAGGAAAATCAGGTACAGGGACCTGTTTTTTGTCACAAGAAGAAAAGGTGAATGGCGTCAAAACAAGAGCCCCAATCAAAACGATCCATATGAATATTCTTTTCATTTTCATTTTCTATAAGAACATCAAAAATACACATATTATTCTCAACTTTTTCCTCTTTCTTAATACTTAATACTGAATACTTATCCCTTACTTTCTTGAAAATATTTACCTTTGTTTCCAGATAAACTAACTACTTCGTCTGCCCTATGTACGGTAAATTCAAAGCTCATCTCCAAAAACAACTCGACAACATCATCTCTGAAGGACTATACAAGAATGAACGTATCCTGACCACACCCCAGGGGGTTGAAATAAAAACCGACAAGGGTCAGAAGGTATTGAATTTCTGTGCCAACAATTACTTGGGTCTGAGTAATGATCCGAGAACAATGGCTGGTGCCAATATGACTTTTTTTCGCTATGGCTTTGGGATGTCGTCTGTAAGATTTATCTGCGGCACACAGAAGATCCACAAAGACCTTGAAGCGAAACTGAGTGAATTTCTGGGAACAGAAGACACCATCCTCTATTCTTCTGCATTTGATGCCAACGGTGGCGTTTTCGAGCCGCTGTTAAGTGAACAGGATGCCATCATTTCCGACGAACTGAATCATGCCTCTATTATCGATGGGGTAAGATTGTCAAAAGCCCAACGGTTTCGCTATAAGAACAACGACATGGACGACCTTGAAGAGGTGTTGCAGGATGCCGGTGAAGCACGTTTCAAGCTGATCGTTACGGATGGC
>Ga0364867_10082_pt1 | contig 63397 bp, 51 predicted proteins | sample ExccelAu500001D4_3_FD_206915 | JGI IMG/M metagenome (GOLD analysis project Ga0364867, IMG submission 206915) | Enriched cells from Trout Bog Lake Hypolimnion, Wisconsin, USA - BchlTB.Aug13.5000.01.D4 | ecosystem: Environmental > Aquatic > Freshwater > Lake > Hypolimnion/Profundal zone | place... | reverse complement strand
TGTAAACTCAGGCTAGCCCGTGGATGCTCATAGGTAGATGAATTCTCTGAAACTCGTTACTATTATACCTGCTCATGTAGTCTATAGCTGGACTTTGCCATTTTTGGGGCACCAAGTTCGCAGAGCGTTGCATCTCAGACGATTTCATTTATCATAGATCGGTCCAAACGGGCTATTGATGATAAATGCGAGAAGTCTGAGAGGCAACAAATGCGAAATCGAGCTTAAAAAACGGTAAAGTCCAGTATAGGGCCATGTGGGATGAAGTAACTTCTACATTATGAAAATTTCTTTTGGCAATACTTTTTATGATTCTTGCAAGTAGCACGCTTAGTTCAAACGAATCACTTTGTTCTTTTGATGGATGGATAAACCATGCTCATCTTCCATCACATGAAGGGAACGTGCTGAAAGAGGCGTTTTGTGGAGTTCTCACTGGAGGCCAGAGGTGGAAGAACTTTAAAATGGTTGTTCATTCGACGATCCACAATAACCCTGACCTTGAATTTCGGATTTTTCAAGAGGCGAAAAACGCCTTTTTTTTTCCAAGAATTGGACGTTTCTACTCTTGGCTAAACAGCAACGGCCAAATCTCTTCAGAAAAGCAGCGAGTTATTTCGCAGGTAGTTCGAGGAATATTATTTACATACAACACGGCTTCTGTTTCTCCAGAAGACATTTCAGATAAGGCCGAAGAGGCTTTGAAGAATAATGATTGTACAGAAGGGTTGGGAGACGGTATTGCTCAGGTCATCGGTCAGCTTCAAGCTATAACAGTATTTTCCTCTTCTAGACTTCCCGGAGACAGAAAAAAATCTCTTGCTGCAATTTTTTATGAAACACAACGGGCATCAGAACATGGATATAGATCACCTCGCGGCCAATATGTAAAGATTGATCCAGCATCAGTTGCGGCGATGAAGAATGGCACAGAAGTCGTCTATGGATGCCCATTGTTGAAAAACGTGAAGAGAAAATTAATCACTCACATTGACGTAGTGAACGCAGATTCACTCAGCGTTGCAAAGGAGATCGTCGATCGGGAGGGGATTCGCCCCTTAGTTCTCAACCTTGCAAATGCTAGGTCTCCAGGAGGGGGTGTTCTTGGAGGAAGCAAGGCACAAGAAGAAGATATCATGCGCTGTACGAATTACTTTCTTGCCCTTTTTCCAGAACTGAACCCAACGTTGGCTCAACAACTTCCGCATGACAAACATGGTGTGAAATACAGAATTCCTGAAATAGGGGCCATTCTAACGCCAAGGGTGACGGTATTTCGCGACGGCTCGAATAACTATAAATTTCTCGAGACACCATTTGAAGTTGATATGTTGGCTTCTGCTGCCTACGATCTTAATCCTGGTCGCTGGGGAGGCCCCAGAGGGAGCGCAGGTCCTGAGGGAAAGCCATCAAAAGCTCTATATCAATATGAAAAAGGAACAAAAGAGAAAATTCGCACCCAACTTACCATCGCCGCCAATAGCGGATATACCTCCCTTGTGTTAGGGGCATTCGGTTGCGGAACACTTCTCAACAAAGCAGAGGATATCGCTGTTTGGTACAAAGAATTTCTTGATGATGATTTTTATGGTGTTTTCGATACGGTCATTTTTGCTGTCCAAGGAGGAAGCATGGCAGCTGGCCGCAACTTTGATGTATTTTCAATGGTTTTTGCCTCGAGAACGGGAGCGTTTTCCAGCGGATCGACATCGACTGAAGATATGGAAGCCCTCAGTCCTATCTTGAAATGCGGTTCTCCAATGACCATAGACGTTAATGATGATATACCAGAGATAGACGGCCTAAGGGAGGGAATGGAGAGGTTGAAATCCTTTCCCGACAGTCTGGAGAAGTCTGACGAGGCAGACCATCTCATGGAGATTATCGACGAAGAGAAGGAAACAGCTGCACTACCAATGGAGAGCAGCCAGCCTCCAGCCAAGGTGCAACGACGGTGGTAGGTATAAGTAACTCACCTTACGCACTTTTTGTCAGTGCTTTGCTGCTCTACTCCTACGAATATTCATCGATCCTCTCTTGCAAATAGCGACAGATATTCGCTTCGAGACGATCGATGGATCTTCTTGGAGTATCCCAGAAAGCCCAAGACAAAAAGTGCGTAAGGTGAGTAAGTAACCCGGATTGCTCCTCTCGTTTGAAAAAAAATGTTCTTACTGTCAAAAAATTCTTCCGATACATAGTATCCGGCTAAAAGTCCTCATGAGGGAGGCGTGCTATGGATACTATTCGTTGTGCAGTCACAGGTCCTCTTGGCAACGTTGGATATAATCTTGTCTTCTTCCTCGCAAACGGCGGAGTGTTTGGCCCTCACCAGAAGGTCAGCTTGAACCTCGTCGAAATCCCCGAGTTGGCAGGTCAGCTGGAAGGGCTGAAGATGGAACTCGAAGACTGTGCTTTCAATACGGTTCATGAAATACGTGTTGGTTCTGATCCTTTCGACCTCTTTGGTGATGTTGATTGTGCTTTTCTCGTTGGAGCAAAGCCCAGAGGTCCGGGCATGGAAAGAAAAGATCTTCTTCAGGCCAACGGTGCCATTTTTCAACGACAAGGGCAGGCTTTGGGGAAATCTGCAAAAAAAAGTGTCCGTGTGCTCGTTGTCGGGAACCCTTGCAACACGAACTGCTTGATAGCTCTGCACAACGCAAAGGGTCTTCTTCCGAGCCAATTTGCGGCGCTCACACGCCTCGATGAGTTCCGAGCGCGGGCCAAACTTGCTGAAAAAACTGCTGTAGATGTCAGTGATGTTTCTCCAGTGGTTATATGGGGGAACCACTCTTCTACGTTGGTGCCAGACATTTCACATACTATGATCGGAAAGAAAACAGCTCAATCGTATGTTGATGAGTCATGGGTCTTCTCAACGTTGCTTCCTTCTGTACGGCAGCGAGGTGCTGAGATTATTAAAGTCCGTGGGAAATCTTCGGCTGCCTCAGCGGCTCTTTCGGCAGTATCTGCTATGGGGGCGCTGACAGGGCAATTTCAGGATAACAGCCTCGTTTCCATGCCTATCTATAGCAAAGATAATCCCTACGGTATTGATGACGATCTTCTCTTTTCATTTCCATGTAGGACTCATGCAAATGGATTAAAGATTGATCCTTCGATACATCCTTCCGAGAAATTGTGGAAAGAGGTTCTTCTTTCTGAGAAAGAACTCATTGAAGAACGAGACGCTATTCGCCATTTACTTGGCTAGGCAAACGGTTATACTGATGGGTCTAAAAAAACGGAGTGTATTTACCTCATGGATGAACGTGTCATCGAGAGAATGGTAGCCAGAAGCGGGCAGACGATGAAAAACTCCAGCGCTTTGGCTCTTGCCGGTGGAAGTATATTTGTAACTGCTATTTTCTGGGCTGTCCTTCGAGTACTTCTCGGCAGCGTTGGGGGTGTATTTCGTCTGCCACTGTTTTTCTTGACGGCATCGTTTGCTATCCTTCCTACCGTGTTGGTTTTCGTCCCCTTAGCAGTGTGGTCTCTTACCATTCGTTCTGGTCATGAAGGCATTTCATTGCATGAAGTGATTCGTGAGCGATGGAAACATTCCGTGGCGTTGTTTCTCTATGCCCTCTGCGTGGCTGTCGTTGAGCTTCTCTTTGGGGTCGCTGTTGCGGTATGGTGTGGCATTGAAGCTCTCCCTGTCCTAGGGTCAGCGGTATATGTGTTTTTTTCATGGATACCAACAGTCATTACTCTTGTTATGGGAATTGTGTTGTTTCTTCATAGTATTATTCTCTTCGTTGCTGCGACGACACTGGCACAGACACCACGCCTGGAACAAAAGGGACTCCTCTCAGAAATTTCTATGGTGCTAGGTCATGAATGGGTTCTTCGCTTGAAATTTCTTATTCTTGGTGTTATCCCTTCTCTCATCCTCTATAGCGCTACCACGATGTGGACGATGAAAGGGCTGCCGCAGGGGGTAGAATTTTGTGCCTCGATTTTCCGTGCAGCAGCATTCTCCGCTTTGGAAGCGCCGTTATTTTTGTTTTTGATTCATATGGCAGTAGAAGCTGATCGATATATCCAATGGCTTTCATCACGCAGGGTTGGATAGACCGAAATTGGCGACGGCTTCTTTACAAGGTTTTCCAGCAACCTCTTGAACGAACTTTGGCACAAGATAACCGGAAAGGGTGTTGCGAAGACCTTCTACAAGAAGCAATCCTTCGTGAGAAGGGACCTCAAAATGAGCCGCTCCCTTCACTCGGTCGAGCTGATGCAAGTAGTAAGGTATAATACCTGCGTTTCCCAGAGCTTTCATGAGAGATGTTGCAACCTCCAGCGAATCATTGACGCCTCGTAAGAGAACAGTTTGACTGAGAAGGGGGATTCCCAAACGCGACAGTTGAGAGACAGCCTCTATCACCTCATCATCCAACTCTTTTGGATGGTTGATATGAAGGACAATGTACAGTTGCTGCTTTGATTTTTGTAGGCATTGCAGAAGGTCCTGATCGATGCGTTCAGGAATTCCAATTGGAAAGCGCGTGTGGATCCGCAGCCGCTTCATATGAGAAATCTTTCCACATGCCGTGAGCAGACTCTCCAGTTGGCTTGAGGGGAGGGCAAGAGGGTCGCCGCCACTGAGAATTACTTCCTCGATTTCCTCATGGTTTTTCAGCCATGTCAATTCTTGCGCAAAGTTCATAGTCTCTTGGGCGTAGGCATAATGGCGCCGAAAGCAAAATCGGCAATGCATCCCGCAGGAGCGAGTGGTTACAAGGAGGGCTCGACCTTGATATTTTTGAAGTAGCATATCAGAACATCGAGCATGGGCCTCATCAAGGGGGTCTTCAAAAAATCCTTCTGCAATGGCTTTTTCATCGATGAGAGGAACAAACTGCCGAAACAAGGGATCGTTGATGGTTCCCTTTTCCATTTTTTTTGCAAGGCGCTCAGGAACGCTGAGGGAAAATGGTGAATGATGAAGAATCTTTTCGCGATCTATGGTAGAAATCTCGCAAAAATCAAGCAACGGTTCGATAGCAGTGAAATTGCGCCGCCAAACAGAAAGCCATAATGGGATATTCATAATTACCTGACTTAATATGAGCCGCTCCAACGAGAAAGCTAAAAGTATTGCGTAGCTTTGTATTTGCAACAAGCGAGAAAGATGCCGATTCTTCAACCACAATCTGCTACAGTCCAGTTCTAAAGTCGTCAATTAGGAGAAGGACACATATGGGAAATGGAAAAATCAGGTTTGTTGGAACCGGGGGGAGTGCTGGTGTTCCCATGATAGGCTGTGAGTGTGGCACATGCAGGTCTGACAATCCCAAGAACCAGCGTCTGCGTACCAGCGCCACAATCGTTGTCGATGGGAAAACCCTGATCATTGATGCCTCTCCCGACTTTCGTGAGCAGGCATTACGGTATAAGATCCAATCTCCCCATGCGCTTTTTCTCACGCACACCCATTATGATCATGTCGGGGGGCTCGAAGAACTCCGTTCATATACCATTCACACCCATACCGCGATACCCTGTTACCTATCGAGATCGAGTTTTGACAATGTGAAAAAGCTCTTGTACTACCATTTTACTCCCAAAAGTGAAGAGGTAAATTTCACTGCGATGTTCGATTTTCGTGTGCTAGATGATTCCTCAGGTGTGTTTAATATTGATGAAGTAGAAGTGAAGTATTTCTCGTATTCTCAAGGGACGATGGCGGTGACAGGATTTCGTATCGGCGGTCTTGCCTATGTGACCGATATTAAGGAGTATGACCCTTCTCTTTTTTCACATCTGGCAGACCTTGATGTGTTGGTAGTAAGTGCTGTGTGGCGTACTCCATCGAAGATGCAGATGACGGTCGAAGAAGCGTTGGCATTTCAACAAAAAGTTGGAGCTAAAAGGACGTATTTTATTCACCTTTCACATGATATTGAGTATACGAAAGTGAGTGGTTCCTTGCCTGCGGGAGTGTCATTAGCGTACGATGGCTTGGAAGTAGAGTTCTCATACTAGGAAGGGGTGACAATGGACGATAAGGAAAAAGAAGCTGGGTCAACGGAGATTCACTTCAACGCATGGTATGACAAAGAGCGCATTCAAGAGTCAAAAGCGCTTCTTGTTGGGGTCTTCCGTGCTAACAAAGATGAAGAGATAGCGATCGACCATATCAACGAACTTGATCTTCTGGCGAGGACTCATAAAATTTCGGTTGTGGACCGGTGGTGCACATTAATACGCGACTTTTCGGCAGCTACCTTCTTGAGTGCAGGCAAGCTTACCCAGCTTAAAGAGCGTGTGGCAGCCGTAGGAGCTAATGTTGTTATCTTTGATGATGAAATTACTCCTGTTCAGCAACGGAACCTAGAGACCGCTCTTCGAATGCCGGTAATGGATAGGACAGAGGTTATCCTTGGTGTCTTTGCAGATCGCGCGAAGACACGCGAGGCAAAACTTCAGATAGAGATGGCCCAGGTAAAATACATCGCTCCGCGTCTGAAGCGTATGTGGCTTCACCTGTCACGGCAGACAGGAGGTGGAGGAGGAGGTACGGGAGGAGGGTATCTTCGAGGCAAAGGCGAAAAGCAGATTGAAATGGACAGAAGGGCATTAAAACGTCGCTTGGAGCGTTTGCAAGAAGAGCTTCGTGGTGTCTCACGCTACCGTCAAACCCAGCGTGGCCGCCGGGAGAGAACGGCGATTCCCGTCTTTGCTATTATTGGCTACACAAATGCTGGAAAATCAACGTTGATGAATAGCCTGACAAATGCGCATGTATTTGTTGAAGATATGCTGTTTGCAACTCTTGATACAACGACACGGCAATTTGTACTTCCTAACAACCAACCTGTGCTACTCACAGATACCGTAGGCTTTATCCGCAAGCTTCCCCATCTTCTTGTTGCTGCCTTTAAAAGCACCCTGGAGGAATCTGTGGAGGCAGATGTTCTTATTCATCTTATTGACTCAAGTCATCCTTTGGCACTAGAACAAGCGAAGACAACCTTTGAAGTTCTCTCGGAGTTAAATGCGAAAGATCGTCCTATCATCACTGTAATTAACAAGGTCGACCTAGCAAAAGAAGGCGATGCCCACCACCGAGCGATGATACAGAAGCTTCGCCTCACGTATCCACGTGCAATTCAGGTCTCTGCGCTTACAGGAGAGGGGTTTGACCTTCTCTTCGAGCAGATGATGGAAATGGTAAAGACCCGTCGAAAGCGCATCATCGTACGAATTCCACAATGTGAATACGGCGTTTTTGCGAATGTCCTTCGTGATGGGACAATCTTCAGCAAGAGCTATGTAGAAAACGACATTGTTGTTGACGTGGAGTTGCCTCTTTCACATGCAGCGCAACTTTCTCGTTATATCTGTGAGCCTCCCGAGGCAGAGTCACAAAACAGCATGGAGCCTATCAGTGAAAACCCCATCTGATGAGTACGCGTTTGCTGTAGACTTCCTTGGCACCGTTCCTCACGGGAGGGAACTTATCCATGAAGTGACGGCCTTTTCGCGGTTTCTTGGGAACGCTGCTTACGAATTGTTCGAAGGGAAAAAAGAGCCCCCTCAGGCCTTTCTTCCCTTTTTTGAAAAGCTTCTCACGCATGATGTCGCTAAAATGGCGTTCTGTTTCCTGGGAAAACAGGGTGTCGCTGACATTATTGAAAAAAATCTCATTTTATTTTTAAGTCGGTTTTTTTCTGCATCCCGAGCTGTGGACATCCTTCCTTTACATGACAAACTTTCTTTTTTCGTTCAGTCCATGACCATTCTCTCTTCGCAATCTTTTGAATGGACAAAACGGCTGGAAGAGAGTTCTTTGCATATTCATGATAAGAAAGAGCGAAGGCACAGACGCCATCACCTTCAGCACGACTTGAAACATAGGATAGTAGAATCTCATCCACTTCGTTGTGAGAAGGTTCTTCGGAATGTCCTCTCCGTCCTCCTCCCCAATGGAGCCTCTTCTCTGTACCTTCCGCCCGGAGGAGAGCTCTTCATTCCTAAGTTACAGGAGATGGTCGATAGTGCTATTCCGTCATGCGCAGTGTGGATTGTAGAGACACTTTTTCGGCGAGAGCTCAAGGTTGATGGATTGTATTACGTGTATACTCAAATTCCAGTTTGGGTGACTAAAGAGGCTTCTCTGCCTGTGAAGAGCGAAACTGCAGAACCTCCCTCTGACCTCGTTGCATCTTTAACTTCTGCTATTCCGTATCTTCGCCAGGCTTTCTTCCCAAGGTTTGATTCTCCAGAGAGTTTTGCAACACCTGACATTGTGGCGTTTACGTTGATAGATTGGATAGGATTGTTGTTGCAAAGGGTTTCTCTGGAGTCTTTATTGGCCTCAGGATGCATTTACATTGCAAAAATGACTTCTATCTCATTTACGAATCATTCAGATCGGGAGTTAGATCAAGTTATCGAAACTCTTTCGAATGATGAACGTATCGTGCGTGCTATTATAAAAAAGATATTTCCTTCTCCTGATCTACCAGCTCCGAAGAGGAGGGGGGCCGCGGCGGTTTTTTTTGAGCTTGTGATGTATGGCCTCAAGGCGTCGGCATCAGAGCTTCTTGCGAAAGGAACCCTTGCTACCTCCAATTGGGAGGAGATTCAACATGACGCGTTAGAACGGATTCGATGGTTCGTCTTGTCGCCTTATTTTGATCAAGCTCTCCTTGAAATAGGAAATAGGGTAAAGGGTTCATGATGCGAAGACGCAACTTCATCACGAAGACTGATAAATAGCCATCAGCCTTGTAAATGCTTCTTCAGCAGTTGGCCGTTCGACGGGGTCTACGGCTACGAGATCACGAATGAGCAGTGAGATCGGGACATCGTCACTTTTCAATTCCTCACGGAAAATTTCAATCTGTTGCTCCAGACAGGAAAGAAGTTCTTCAATCTCCCGGTGAATCGATTCCAACATCGTCTGAAGTTGTTGGGGTGAAACGATAAAGGGGCTGATTGTATTTTCAGAGGATGAAGAGGGGAGAGATGGTTCTTTTTGCCCTTTTTTGAGAGACATTTTCACTTCTTCATATGAGGCAACCTTTTGAGTGAGCTCTGTATGAAGGTTTTCAAATGGAGCTTCACGGGGGCTTGTTCCGTTGTAGAGCATGATTCCAAACGCCCACATATCTGTCGCTGGAGAGACAGGACCATCATTGAGTATGTTTCGAAAAAAATCTGGGGACTCATACATCGGGGAGCCGTCCATTCTTTCCTGTTCGTGTGCCCTCTTGCAGAAGCTAAAATCTGTTAATCGAATGCCCTTATCAACCGTCAAAAGAACGTTTTCTGGCTTGAGATCTCGATGGACCCACCCGAGGGCATGCATATGGCGAAGCGTGTCGAGGAGGAGAAGATGAAAATACACCATCATTTGAAGATACGGGTGAAGACCATCTTCAGAGGCACTATAGCCGCCTTCTAAAAAACTTTTCGTATACTCCAACAGGTCTGTTTCGCATCGTTCCATCATATATCGAAATTTCTTTTTTCCCTCTTTTTCATAGGAGAAGACTGAGAAGGAAATAATATTAGGAACATCATTTTGCGTTAACGTTGAAGTGACAGACGCCTCATGCCGAAGCAATAGTTCACAATCGTTTTTTTGAAGAAGTAAGTTAGAAAGAACGGGGCATTGTGGAGGGGCTTTGCGGGGGGCCGCACGGACCAATCGTATTACCTTGCCGTCTGTTAACCGAATCACGCTTTTGATTTTTTTACCGGACCCTTCTTCAATGATTCCCGCCGTAATATCTATGCAGAGCTCACCAGATTTCGAATCCCGGAAACAACGGGTCGGCAAGGGGAGATGGGGAATTTTTACATAGGAGGTCCTATCCCATGGAATTTCCTTCAAAAACCCAGCACCACTGAAATCAATCCAGTCGACGGTTTGAGTAACTCTTTCTGCATAATTTTGCTGGGCATCAACGTGCTTTTGGAAGGAAATTTCTTCACTATGTTCACAGACGGCCTTTGAGTCGGCCATCAATGAATTGAAAAGAAGGCTTCGTTGAACGAGGTGAAAGTCTTCATGAGATAAAGTTGGCTCGACAATTACCTTTTTGAAAAGATTTCGGACGTCAATGCTCAGTGGAGTCGGTGCTTCCTCTGGAAAGGCGTGTTCTAACGACAACTCAAGACTATTTTTCTCTATTAAAACAAGCTCTTTAGAAGGAGTCAGAACCATCCATTGAAGGGCGGCAATTTTTTTTTCAATCCGATCTTCTGGCCTGCGAGTGTCAACAGGGATCGACCTTTCAATGGTCAGATGGAACAGCTCTATATTTTTCCCTTGCCACTGGATGAGAATTCTGCCGACATCAACACCTTCGCCAGCCCCGAAAATATTCACCATGTTTGGCTTTGTGTCGACGATTGAAAGAATACTCATTTTTTTAGAATCTCTCTCGAAAAATGGCTCTTAGATACATTTGGGGGAATTTATTGGACCCAAATTTCGGGGCAAAACATGAATAAAGAGTATTACATTTTTACAAATACTCTTCCACTGGACTTTAGCATTTTTGGGGTTCTCTTTCGCATTCGTTGTCTCTCTCATACTTCCCGAGTTTACCGAGAGAGCGCTCTGCGAAATGAGCGCCGAAAAATGCTAAAATCCAGTTCCAACCCGGGTTGCCAGTAGTTGTGATATAGCCCTTTCTAGTTTCTAACTCACCTTACGCACTTTTTGTCTTGGGCTTTCTGGAATACTCCAAGAAGATCCATCGATCGTCTCGAAGCGAATATCTGTCGCTATTTGCAAGAGAGGATCGATGAATATTCGTAGGAGTAGAGCAGCAAAGCACTGACAAAAAGTGCGTAAGGTGAGTTTCTAACGATCTGCCACCGCAACAGTGTATCCTAAGTACTCTTGCTTCGAAAATTTTTTCGTAAATGTTGCGTGACAGAGTGAAGGTGGGGTATCCTTATATCGTCCGTAAACTCATTGGTGATCTTATTCATACAAATACGAAGACTTTTGTCGTTGCTGCTATTGGCTGCCGCACAAATCAATACGAAGCAGAGGCCTTTAAAAATCAACTCTTAGGGCTAGGATATAGCCCTGTAGAAGAGGGGAAGAAGGCTGATCTTTGTTTGATCCATACCTGTGCTGTCACTGAAAATGCCGAAAGCTCATCACGTCATGCCATCAGATCACTCATCAGTCGCCATCAGGGAAGTCGTGTGATCGTCACTGGATGCCTTGCAAAAAAAGAGGCGGCAATCCTTGCGGACATTGAAGGTGTGTCTGATGTGATTCCGAGCCAGGAGAAAGAGACCATTATCCAAAAGCTGTTCCCGGAAAATGGTGTTAGTCCGTTTGCGATTAAGCGCTTTGAGGGACATACGAGAGCGTTTGTCAAGGTACAAGACGGATGTAACCATTTTTGTTCTTACTGCACGGTTCCATATCTTCGCGGATCTTCGCGATCACGGCCGCTATCTGCTGTTCTTGATGAGATCCAAGCTCTTGTGTGTTCTGGCTATAAGGAGATTGTGCTGACAGGGGTAAATATCGGCGATTACGTCGATGGCAGCAATTCTCTTTCTCATCTCATCCGAGAAGTGGATGCCATCCCAGGTGTTACCCGTCTTCGCCTCTCATCGATCAATCCCAATGAAGTCGACGAGACACTTCTTCAGGCTATCGCTCAAGGCCGCTCTACGTGTCCTTCGATGCATCTTGTTCTTCAGTCTGGATCGAATGCAGTTCTCAAAAGCATGCGACGCCTCTACTCTAGAGAGCTGTATTTGGAAAAAGTAGCACGCCTTCAACAGTTTTGTCCTGACATGGTTTTTACTACAGATGTCATTGTAGGGTTTCCTGGTGAGACGGACGGTGATTTTCTAGACACCCTTGACATAATCGAACGAGTGCAATTTGCAAAAGTGCATATGTTTCCCTATAGCGAGCGTCCGCAGACACGAGCCGAACGGTTGCCTGGCAAGGTGCCTTCGGAGGTGATAAAAGAACGGAAGGCAAAGGTGTTGGAAGTTGCTGAGCGTGGGGCTTTTGAACTCCGCGAGAAGTTTGTTGGCCGTACGATGGACGTGCTGACAGAAGAAGGAGAAGGAAGTTGCTTTCAAGGCATGACGAAAAATGGCCTTTCCGTTCTCCTTCATGATCCTGCTTTGCAATCGAATCAACTTCTGAATGTTTTTCTTCAGAAAAATTCTCCACGTGGATTACTAGGTACTGTTCTTGAGGCTTCATCATGAGTATTCGTCAGTTCATCCCTCCTGTATCACAGCCTGCCTATACATTCCGTCCTGGCACCAAAATATACCTTGCTGGAACTTCGTATGCAGTAGAGGTCTATCCAACAGCTCTGCGGCTGTATTCCTGCCGCTCTTTTGAACCGGAGATTGTCAAAGAAATTTCATTTCCTGGGTTAGGGCCTCTTTCAGGATGGGTGACGTTTGTAGATTCAATGCGACAGAATGTCCAGATAGAAGGGAAAGCAAACAAAGGGTTTGTCAGATATCGAATCTTTTCTACAGAAGAGGGGATTTTTCTGAAGCCGGCAACGGGTATGATGAACGTGGCTGTTAATGGGATCGTCATGAACGTTCAAAAATGCGAGCCCCTTGCTTTGGCTGATGTCCGCTGTTCGTTGCCTCGCTATCCATCGCCACGTCTTTTGTTGGGTTGCAATGAGGCTCCAAACATAGATCGCATCTTTGAAACCCCAACCATGGAGAAGGTACTGCCCTTTTGGTACCAAATGGCGGATCCTACGAGAAACACCATGGTGGCTCCGTCGTCGACGCTTTTTGGATCTATTGTAGAGACTATTCAGAAAAAGGAAAGGCAGCTGATCGGTTCAGCTTTTGTGACTTTTTCCCGCGTTGCTCTGGATGGCTTTTTTGTACCGAAACGAAAAGACAATCTCTTCCTTGGATATGACATGCCTGTCATCCCAGATGAAATGTTGTTAACAGACCTTCATCCTCATATCTGCAGCATGATTCGTTCATTATTCCTTCGTGAAGAGGGGAGTATCATTGAGATTCTCCCTTGTCTTCCTAAAGAACTGGTAGCTGGGCGTCTTCTTCACGAAACACTTCTTTCAGGACATCACATCGATATCGAATGGAGAAAAGGACAGATTCGACGAATTCTCCTTCATGCGACACATGATGGGGTGGTGACATTCAAAGCCCACTGTACGAAAGCTTTTCTGCGTCCTCTTCTGGGGAATACTAGAAAAAGAGGTGTAATTATCGGAGAAGAGATAGAAGTACAAGAAGGAAAACACTATCTGTTGGACAATTTTTCGCCTCTTTAGAAAGTATTGAATTTTTGCGTTTAAATCCGGGTTCTAATTTGACTTTAGGACTGGACTTTATCAATAACTCACCTTACGCACTTTTTGTCAGTGCTTTGCTGCTCTACTCCTACGAATATTCATCGATCCTCTCTTGCAAATAGCGACAGATATTCGCTTCGAGACGATCGATGGATCTTCTTGGAGTATTCCAGAAAGCCCAAGACAAAAAGTGCGTAAGGTGAGTCAATATTTCCTCGTTTTTGCACATAGCCATGGCGCTATGTGTAAAAACGAAAGGTTTAAAAACGGCTAAAGTTTGTAGTTAAAAAATAGGACTGAACTTCGTCGTCGCTCTTAAATTTTAAATTTCCAGCGACAAGATCGCGAACCTTATCGTTGTATATTTGCAATGTTAGTAGGGTAAACGAAATCTTTTTGGTTGGTTTCTCCCCTTGAAGCCACATGTCCACGCGGGTTGGGCATTGCTGCCATTCTATAGGGGTTGATTCCGACTGAGTGATTCCAAGAATCTTTTTTAAGGTCGTGGTGTGAACTCGATCGGAGGTGTCTTCCCATGTACACTGATTTTCCTTGAAATTGGGGCGAATTGCGATGGGATTGATCACGCAACCATACGCTTCCGCGTAATACACGGCGTTTAAAATCATTTCTACCCTCATTCTATTAGTTCCACAAGCGTTCCGAAAAATTTTCAGCAACGCAAATAAATTGATCTATGGGCTTTCCCAAAACGTATTCTTGTTCACCTTGTTTACTGACTAGATGATTTGCACGAAATCTTTCTATGAGGCGCGCCTTGTCCTCATCTGATTGCACTACTACGCTTCGGATATATCTGGGCGAAAGGCGACCTCTGATCATAACTTCATTTTGGCAATCCTCATCAGCAGAAAGAGATTGTGTTAATTCTAAGAGGTTTTTTCGCGTGAAATAGGTCGCATCTTGATGGGATCGTGTTCCCCAACGATCGCTACCGTAGCCATACGTGCCGCAAAGCCCCATAGCATCTGTTGAGAAAAAAAGTTGTATGGAACCGGTAGGCTGGGCCATCAATTGAATTTTCGAAGCGCCCTGTCCTATCATGCCGCGAGTAATGAGACGCGTAAAAACACAGTCAGCACCTCCGGATTTAAAATCTTCGGGGATACTAGAACCAGGTGTGATAAGTCCCCGTTGGTATCGATCTTTGCTGGAAATGAAGCCGTAGGTACATATCCTACAAACATTTTCGGCTTGTTGATCAAAATTGCCGCCAGTGATATGAGTGGCCAGTCCGACACCACCATGTTGCCTCACTTGTTCCCCAAAATCTTCGATTTTCACCATTGGGAAACCAGGATAGATCTCCTCTTCTGCCAGTAACTCGCTATGATGAATAAAATATTTAGCAAATATTTCCTGCATTTCCGGCTGTTTCTCAATAATTTTTTGCACAAGCGTTTTCACAGGCATTTCGAAAAAGGTCAGATTGTTTTCCATTTCGAATGAGGTTTTTGGAAAATATGAACGAAAGAGATGAAAGACTTTTGTTCGGGCGACATCTGAGGAATGGCTTTTTGCTACTACTGTGTTTAATCCCAGCAAGGAAAGCATCGTGTGCATTCGTTCCAAATTGTGGGGATCTGATACGTTATCTAGTTCTACGGAAACACTCGTATAGCCTGATACACAGGATCGATCTCCACCCAATTTTATCCTTCCAATTCCTTGAAATTCAATAACCAAGTCGTGAGCGGTTGATCCTGAAGAGAGGTTGTATCCCTCTGCTTCGTGGTAGGCGCCATCCTGGAAAATTGGATAGATGGTATTTTCATAACGGCAAGTAACAGCACGATATTCTTGTGGAAGATATGAAACGGATCTTTGTAGTTCACCAGCAAGGCTTTGGATAGACGCTTCTTTTTTCAAGACGAGTTTTTCTTTTTCTAGATCTCGTATTTTATTGTATAAAGGCTCTGTTTCCTCGAATTTATCATCAGCCTCAAGCTGCTCAATTGTTGAGCTTTGCTCTTTTATTTCTAATTCCAATTTTTCCAACCGTTTGGCCATTTCTGTGGGAATCGAACTTGTGCTTTTCTCTAATCGAGTGCGCTCCGAGACGCTGATTTGAAAATCAAAGTGAAAAATTTCTCGATTTGATCCCTGAGCAGGATGCACCACCCTCTTTTCAGCATGTACCACACCAAATTTTACGCTCCCTGTGTCTAAATGAGGAATGAATGTTCCTAGCAGGGATTGATCTCTTGGTGCAATCGTTGTAGAAAATTGACGTAATGGGTGGGCTTCAATTTTGGAAATTAAGCTGGCAGAAAAAGCTCGAAGTTCGCAAACCCTTTGGGTATTTTCCTCTTCTCTATATTTCTCTACGGCTTTTTCACACAACATTAATGCGGACGTGATATCCATTTCTTCTGCCGCAACACGGCTATAACGAGCACAATCATCCGCTGTTAGCTTTCCATCATTTGCAAGCTGAAGGAGCGATAAATATTTATCTTCAGGAAAATCGCCAACAATTTCACCCTGAATATACTGGGAATGAGGTGTATCTATTTCTGTCACGATATTTGGAAGCATCTCTTCTATTTGCGCCGAGGGAATGATGTCACTGGGAGAAGAGCTGTCGTCCGAAGAAGTATTTTTTTGAATAGAAGGGGGCTCTGTAAATTCTTCAGATTCATCCTGGAGGTGCGTTCGCTTCATTTTTAGAGAGAACTCGCTGGGAATTTTCCAAATAGATGTTACAATCTGGTTAATTTCTTCGATAGCGTGTTTGTTTTTTTCCTTTCCATCTGTCGATAATGTTGATTGATATTCGTTCAGAGCGGATGCGATGTTGTGTAACGTAGTCAGGCTCTCTTCGCGCTTTTGTTGTAAAACATTGTCATCTGAAGCCACAACCAGGAGATGCTGAGTAAGCTCAGTTATTCGAGATAATTCGTCCCTAAGGTTTTGTTGAGGATTTTTTGAAGCCACATCGTATGTAACACCAGACTTTTTCCCCTTCTGGCACAAGTCTCCGTATTGATTTTGTATCCACAAGGCTTCTTTTCTTATCAAATCATCAATGTTCAACGACATGCTTACTGCTCTCCCTCTTTTCGCATAGGATTGCCAGATGCTCGCTGAAAAATTATTTTTCGTCTATCGCCGATTTTCTCTCTGCCAAATGAGCCATTTTTCTGACGTTCTATGTCAATCCTTATCGTTAAAACCCGGATTTAAATGAAAAACGGGATTTTGTAGTTTCGTTTGGAATTTTCTTGAGTTACTGACTGCACACACTACAGATGGACAATTTTTTTCACCTGATATATACCGGTGACGGTAGAAAGCTGACACTGGACTTTAGCATTTTTAGGTCCTGTTTTCGCATTCGTTCTCTCTCATGCTTTTTGCTTTTTTCATAGAAGGCTTGTTTTTGGCCGATCTACGAAAAAGCTAATCATCTGGGTGAAAACGGTTTGTGAAATTGTTGGCTGAAAAACACTCAAGTCCAGTATTAACTCTTAAAGGATTCTCTTTGTGTTAACTGATGGGTAAGATACAACATTCGTTTTTCTATCGGACTATCTTTCTATTAGAGGGACGCTGGAAAAACATAACAATTTTGATGCATGTATTTTCATGAAGCAACGTGAATTGGAAACGTCTCTTTCAACACCGCAAGAGGCAGAGCTGATCGTTGGTTATCTTTCCTCGTGGGGAAGCTATAATCCCCATCATGTCCTTGGCATTCACACCTCGGAATCAGGACAGAAAGTCATTCGTCTTTTTCGCCCTGGTGCCGAACGCATGCACATTGAGATCAGGGGCTATATCGTGCAGATGCATCGTGTTCACGAGGCCGGTCTCTTTGAAATTGCCGCACAGCCTGACATCACATTTCACGACTATCGAGTTTTTCATACGAGCGGTCTTGTGGCCCATGACCCATATGCCTTTTGGCCTAGCCTCGGAGAGGTTGACCTGTATTTGTTTGGCATGGGAACTCATTACGATTTGTATCGCAGACTTGGCAGCCGTCCATTGAATCATCAAGGTGTTGACGGTGTTGCCTTTGCCGTGTGGGCGCCGTCGGCAAAAAGTGTGAGCCTTGTGGGAGATATCAACCATTGGGATGGAAGAGCTCTTCCTATGCGTTCATTAGGGTCATCTGGGATATGGGAGCTTTTTGTCCCCGGGCTATCGGCAGGAGCGCTGTATAAGTTTGAAATACAAACCGCAACAGGGCAACGCTTGGTGAAAAGTGATCCCTTCGGTCACTCCTTTGAAATGAGGCCAAAGACAGCCGCTGTCGTTGTCGACATGGATCATCGTCCATGGCATGACGAGCAGTGGATGGAGAAGCGGCGACATAGCTCAGTTCATAGACCTATGGCTATCTACGAGGTTCACCTAGGGTCGTGGAGAAGACCATATGGTCAATTTATGAATTACCGAAAGATCGGCGAAGAGCTTGCGACGTATTGCCAGGAGATGGGATTTACCCATGTGGAGCTGATGCCTGTGGCAGAGCATCCTCTTGATGAGTCGTGGGGATACCAGGTAACAGGATACTTTGCCCCCACAAGTAGGTTTGGGACTTTTGAGGACTTTCAATATTTTGTCGATGTTCTTCATCAACATAACATCGGTGTTATCTTAGATTGGGTGCCGGGTCACTTCCCGACGGATGACTTTGGTCTCGCCCGGTTCGATGGCACAGCATTGTACGAACACGATGACCCACGGCAGGGTTTTCACCCTCACTGGAATACCCTTATCTTTAATTTCGGCCGACGAGAGGTAAAAAACTTCCTCATCGCCTCTGCTCTTTTCTGGCTCGACCTGTTTCATATCGATGGCCTTCGTGTCGACGCTGTTGCGTCAATGCTTTATCTCGACTATGGCCGTGAAGAGGGACAGTGGATACCCAATCAATGGGGGGGCAAAGAAAATGTCGATGCCATTGAGCTCCTTCGTCATTCTAATTCTGTTATCCATGAAAAGTTCCCTGGTGTCCTGACGATTGCCGAAGAGTCAACATCGTTTGCTTCCATCACCCACCCTCTGAAGGACCATGGAATGGGGTTTGACTTCAAATGGAATATGGGATGGATGAACGACACTCTTCGCTATATTCAGAAAGAGCCCATCTTCCGTTCATATCACCAAAATGAGCTGACATTCGGCCTGCTCTACGCCTTTTCTGAAAAGTTTGTCTCTGTTCTCTCCCATGATGAGGTCGTCCATGGAAAGAAAAGCCTCTTAAGCAAGATGCCTGGCGATTTGTGGCAGAAATTTGCCAATCTTCGTCTTCTCTATTCATATATGATATGTCAACCCGGAAAGAAGCTGCTTTTCATGGGAGGGGAGTTGGCACAATGGGATGAGTGGTGGGCAGGAGGAGAGGTGCAGTGGCATCTCCTTCAGTTTCCATATCATCATGGCGTCCAGAAGTGCGTTCGCGATATCAATCGCTTCTATCAACATCACGATGCATTATTTGCAGATGACATCTCATTTCACGGCTTTGAATGGGTCGACTTTAGCGATAGCAATAACAGCGTTATCTCTTACCTTCGAAAGGTTCCCAACAGCTCTAAAGCTCTTTTTTGTATCCATAACTTCACTCCATCGTATTTTGATCATTATTTTGTTCCCCTGAAACATGTTCGTCACCTCATCGAGGTTTTTAATACTGATGATGTTTGTTATGGAGGATCTGGAAAAATTCGTGGCGTTGCTATCTGTCACGCCGATCATCAAGGAAGTTTTGTCAGTGCTGAGATCTCATTACCACCACTTTCCACAACTATCTATGAAGTTGAGTGGCAATGATGCGGGCCGATCCAAGAAGGGTGAACGACCTTGAGTGTACATAGAAAAATATAAGAATTGGATCTTTCAAGGAGGGTTGCCATGGATTCAGAGACAAATCTCATCGCCTTTGGAGTTAACAACCTGGATTTTTCCAAGCATATTGTCCGTACAAATGAAAAGGGAGAATTCTTTGTCGGAGAAAAGGGTTTTTGGGCCGGAATTTCCCGTTTTTTTAGGATTGTAAACCCTTTTAGCGGAGTTTCTCTAAGGCATTACAGGATTAATACCATAGCAAAGACTTTGCTTGATAAAAAATCATCATGGACTGATACCGAACAAAAGCTTGCCGAAAAATTGGTAGAAAAAGTTCTCACACCAGATTCCTTCAAAGAATCGATTTCAAAAAAGGTTTTTCAGACTCTGCTTGGTCATGATTCAGCCGAAGAGTCGATAAAAATACTTCAAGGGGCTATTGTAAAAGAAGAGAAGCCTCCTTCCGAAGACTCAAAACCAGGTTCCCCCATTGAAGAGCACCCAGATATTCCTGTTTCGATGGCTTCTGATTCAGAACCGTCATCCCTACCAGAGGTTCAAAAGCCTACACCACCGATACCACCCCCAGCTGAAATCTCTACACCTGAAACTCACTCGTCTACAGTAACAGAACCTTCGTTGGAAGAAAAAATACACATACTATACAGAGAGCTCTTGGAAATAGAGCTTCCACCACAGGCAATTGTCAGAGAAGGTGAAAATTTAGATAGGAATACTCTTATAACAATAGCAAGAATTTTTAAAATTAATTTGGGCAATGAGATTTTTGCGAGCCTTTCTGCGCTGCCCCCTGAACAGCAATTCGAATTGCTTATGTCTCTTATGAAAATCAGAAGTCAAATCTGTAGAGAAATAACAAAACTTAAAACTTTTGATACTCCTGTTAATCCTCTCGATTTTATCAATGAATACATGTCAACGTATCAAAACATTTGCAAGTTCATTGAAGCGCAAAAAATTTCAGGATTTTTCGATGAAAATCTACAAAAATTACAAAGCACTATTTTTGGACTATTTACTGAAATGGCAGCTTGTACAGTGGCGGCAAAAGTACATGTACTCTCGGACTTCGTACAAATTGTGCGAGCATCGAATTATAATATCCTGAAAAAACTTGATCTTGATGGAAAATTGGACTTTGATCCTAGGGGTCAGGCAAAGATACAAGCGTACGAAAAAGATGAGCTGCTTCGATGTTATGAAGAACTGAAAGCTATGTATGACAAAATCCTCTTGGAAAAAAGTATCAAGGGAACCTTGCCCAAGGGAGACAAAGGTGACGTTGTTGTCCCTGCCGTCATTAAGGAGATATTCGTAGCAGAGATTGAGCGCTATGCTACCGAAGTTGAGAAGACAAAATCAGACATAGCCATTGCCTTTGCTAGGGGCATGAGAGGCCAAAAAATTAACAGAAGCCTTGCTGATAATCCGGAATGCTTTTTTGGTAGATATGCCTGCCCAGTTAGGTATAATTCGACTTTTGAACTTCCGAATGTAACCGAACAATAACGTCTTCTTCAACAGTGAAGAAAAATATTTAAGAAATGCGATGGGTATAAAAAAACAGGTCGAATGATTCGACGGAGAAAGACTTGTTTTTTCACTTCCTTAGAGATGACATCTTCTGAAATCCCATGTTTTACGAGTGGAGAAAATACGATCCATGAGGCAGGTGAGAAACAACACAGAATACGAAGCCCTATGTGATGAGATTTGGCATCATAATAGGTGCTATTTCCAAGAGGCTGCCCCAGAAATTACGGACGAGGATTTCGATAGATTAGTAGCGCTGCTCGAAAAGACAGAAGAAGACCATCCAGAATGGATTTCGCCAACGTCGCCATCACGAAGAGTAGGTGAAAAACCTCTGGAAGGGTTTGCAGAGGTAGTCCACGCAGAGCCTATGCTCTCATTGGAAAAGGCTTTCACAAAGGAGGAGCTGGAGGCTTTTTACGATCGTGTCTGTCGAATTGTAGATCGAAAGCCAGTGGATTTCTTCGGTGAGCTGAAGATGGATGGCCTTGCCATCTCAGTGACGTATGAAAATGGACAGCTCGTTCGGGCCGTGACACGGGGCGATGGACAGGTAGGCAGCGACATCACCCAGAATGTGAAGACGATCCGAGATGTACCCCTTCGGATTTCATCTGAAGTACGGCTTCTAGAGGTGAGGGGAGAGGTCTTTCTTCCAAAGGCCCAGTTTGAACGGATGAACGCCGAAAGGGAGAAGCAGGGGCTTCCCCTCTGGGCAAACCCTCGAAATGCTGCTGCAGGCAGCCTCAAGCTGTTGGATGCTCGAGAGCTGGCTCGGCGCGGCGGCTTAGCTTGCGTGTTGTACGGTATTGCCCGCCAAGAGCCTGCCAAAGTCCACTATCAGCATGAAGTCTTTTCATATCTCCATTTTTTGGGTCTTCCGACATATTTATCGATGAAAGAGCTGCCTCTGAATCCACTGCGAATCGTCAGATCTGTCGATGATATGATGCAATTTCAGGATGAAATTCGGTCTGTACGCGAGAAACTTCCCTTCGCTATCGACGGCGTTGTCTTTAAACTCGACGCTCTTGATGAATCAGCGACGATATCTCCGACGATGAAACACCCACGCACTGCAATCGCCTGGAAGTTTGGGGCAGAACAGGCTTGGACACGGCTCAAGGAAATTGTTGTGCAGGTGGGGAGGACAGGAGTTGTGACACCTGTCGCAGAACTCGAGCCAGTGGAGTTGAGTGGGAGTACTATAGCTCGGGCGACGCTACATAATGCGGAGGAGATCGAAAGAAAAGACATTCGCCCTGGTGACAGAGTCCTGCTAGAAAAAGGGGGAGACGTTATTCCCAAAGTTGTCAAGAGCGATACTTTTACCCCCCATCGGTTACCTCCGTGGGTGATGCCAACAACCTGTCCATCATGTGGTACACCACTGGTAAAGGATGAAGAGGAGGTAGCATGGCGTTGCCCCAATCATCAGCAATGCAGTGAGCAGATTATCAGACGTTTGACCCATTTTGTGGGGAAGGATGGACTTGATATCGAAAATATTGGAGAAAAGCTTATTCGCCATCTGTTCGCGAAAGGATATGTAAAAGCTCCTCACGATCTGTTTTGCCTTTCCAAAGAGCAGCTGTTAACAATCGAGGGAATCAAGGAGAAATCGGCTGAGAATATATTGAAGGGGCTTGTAGCTGCAAAGACACCATCGTTAGATGCCTTCCTTCTTGCTTTAGGGATTCGATTTGTTGGTGCGGGGACAGCGAAGAAAATTGCTGAGAAAGTGCTGTCAGTAGAAGGGTTTAGAGCACTCAATAGGGACGATCTGCTGAAAATAGAAGGCGTTGGTGAAGAGGTTGCCGTTTCTGTCGAACAGGTACTTCATGATTACACGTTTCTTCAGGAGCTTTCTCTGCTGCAGGAGGCTGGGGTCACCCCTCTTCCTCAGAAAAAAAGAGCAGGCGTTGAGGGACATCCCCTGAACAATGCGTCTGTTGTCCTGACAGGGGCTCTTTCATCGATGACACGTTCTGAGGCCGCAAGACGCATTGAGGTATTTGGCGGAAAAGTTGCCGATAGCGTTTCAAAAAAAACGAACTTCGTCGTCGTCGGTGATGACCCCGGGTCGAAGGCCGAAAAGGCAAGAAAATTAGGAGTGCCAACACTCAATGAACAGGAGTTTTTGCAGATACTTGATGGATAGAAAAACTTTTCATGCACAGCAATGTTGTATGATTCCAAAAGCAGGTGCGAAAAAGGGGTCTTCACCAAGGGAATACCGCTCTCTGCCTGCAGTATGACTCCCAGGCATGTCAGGTGATCCGTGTTTTTTACTTTCCCTACTTCCTACAACCCAGGGTTACACAACGCGTTCACCCACAAAGGTTTGGTGGGAAAGGCTATGCAACCTTACCTGTTGAAGGGTGCCTATTAACTCAGCGGTTCCAGGAAAAACCACGTTTTTCCAGCTTCTGGTACGCCCTTTGACCATAGTGCTATCTTTGTAGCTTTTTGCTTCCACAAGCACTTCTTCTGTGGTCTGAAGCATAGACTGCATTTGCTCAGAGGATATAGCCTCTTGAAGTTCGAGCAGCTTTTGAAGGCGTTTCTCCTTAAGAGCCTCAGGAACGTCATCTTTCCATCGTGAGGCGGGCGTTCCTTTTCTGCTGCTGTAGGAAAACAAGAAGGCCGTGGAAAAGCGAATGGCTTCCATGGCCTGGCAGGTTTCTTCAAATTCTTCGTCGGTTTCCGTCGGAAATCCAACAATAATGTCAGTTCCAAGGGCAACGTTGGGGACGATCTGCCGAAGGAGAGCTACCTTCTCTTCATATTCCTCAAGAGTATAAATACGATGCATCTTCTGTAAAATACGATTGGAGCCTGCCTGAAGAGGAAAATGGACGAATTCGCAAATGGAAGGAAGATCGCGAATAGCCTCCATCAACTCTCTCGAGATATCGACAGGATGGCTTGTGAGAAATCTGATGCGAGAGAGGTTGGGGATAGCATCAAGACGATAGAGGAGATCATGAAAAAGCGTTGACCATTCAGGGCGGTCTTTGCCGTAGCTATTGACGTTTTGTCCTAATAGGGAGATCTCTCGGTACCCCTTTTCCACTAATTGCCGGCATTCGGCGACAATATCATCGGCAGGTCGTGATACCTCAGGGCCTCGGGTGTAGGGGACTATGCAATAGGTACAGTGTTTGTTGCATCCTCGAATAATTGATACGCAAGCTTTGACAGGATCATCGCGCTGGGCCACTGTATAGTCAAGTTCTGTCGAGAATGTAGCATCGGCACGTACCACACGACTTTCCGTGGTGAGCACTTGATCGATAACGTCATTGAGGCAGTGGATATTATTGGTGCCAAGTACAAAATCAATATGTGGAAGCTTTTCCAGCAGCTTCTCCCTCTTAGCCGTTGCCATGCATCCAGTGATTCCAATTACTGGCCTGTCTTTTCGCGATCGTCCAATTTTGCCTAGCTTGCCTAGAGCTTTTCTCTCAGCTAGATCGCGCACCGAACAGGTGTTAAAGATAAGCAGATCGGCAGCCTGGTCGTCATCAATGCGCTGAAGGCCGCGTTGTTCGAGCATCCCTTTCATTATCTCGCTATCAAGCTCGTTCATCTGACAGCCGTAGGTGCGGATGCAAAAGGTTTTAATCGTTCTCATCAAGGCAACCCAGATTTTTAACATTTATGAGGGAGTAAGTGTAGCTGAAAGCCGTTCTCTAGTTCAAACGGAAGTTATTCGCCATCTGCTACACTTCGCTAAGAGAAATTCGATTTTCTACAAGGAAATCTCTTGCCGTGGTCTTGGGATATCTGGTACGATGTTTGGGCAAATAGACAGGAAGTTTTGCGCTCTGAAGTTTTGTATCAAAGCGCTTCTATTCAGTTGGGATGGATTGAACATGGATAAAGGAAATACCACGACCTTCAGAAGCAAAGAAGACGTAGTAAAAAAGTGGTTTTTGTTAGACGCAGAGGGGAAAACACTCGGCCGTTTTGCGGTTGAAGTGGCAAAGATTCTTCGCGGAAAACATCGCCCGGATTTTACTCCATTTTCAGATAGCGGTGATGGTGTGATTGTCATCAACGCAGAGAAGATTGTTGTGACTGGGCCCAAAAAAGCCCGAAAAAACTATCGTTATTATACTGGATCGATGAGCGGTCTTCGTGAAGTCTCCTATGGGACCATGATTGCTCGTCATCCAACTTTTCCGGTTGAGCACGCTGTGAAGGGGATGCTCCCTAAATCTCGTCTGGCTCGTCAACAAATGAAACGCCTGCGCGTCTTTGCTGGCAGCGAGCATGGGATGTCAGCCCAACTGCCGATCATCGTGAATTGCTAAGAAGAGTGAGAGTGTATGCAAGAACAAACTGCTACAGGTCGTAGAAAGACGGCCGTTGCTTCAGTCCGTATTAGAGACGGGAAAGGAACGATGGATGTCAATGGGCGTGCCTTTGATACCTATTTTCCAAGTGAACTACAACGGAGGCTCATCTTAGCGCCTCTCGAGAAAGCTGGACAAAAGGCTTCTCTCGATATCATTATTCGAGTCCGTGGTGGCGGCATTCATGCGCAATGCGAAGCTGTCCGTCTTGGGCTTTCAAGAGCTCTTGTCAAAGAAAACGAAACCTGCCGACATTCTTTGAAAGAAGCAGGCTTCTTGACGCGAGACAGCCGCAAACGTGAACGGAAAAAATACGGTCGTGTCGGTGCTCGCAAACGATTCCAATTCTCAAAACGTTAGCGATTCTTCACAGAGCAGAGCTTTCCTCTTCTTAGGGATGCTCTGCTCTGTTCTTTTTGCTCATTTTTCACTGTTTTTAGTCGGTTATTTTCTACTATAGCCTGTCATATCTCGATTCCATCCGAAACCTGACATTGTTCCTTAACTCACCTTACGCAGCCAAGAATTGAAAAGAGTTTGAGAATGGCATAGTCTCCTCTCTTCATTTTGAGGTGGCCGACATGAACAATGATCTTCTTGATATCTACAGCGATTATTTGATCGCTCAGTCTCACCGGGCAACAGCCGTAGGGCTTTCCTCGCTTCTTGAAGGAGAGATCAGTCACGACAAAATCACGAGATTTCTAGATCGAAACGAATTTAGCTCAAAGGACTTGTGGGAGTATGTAAAGCCCAAAGTTCGAGATTTTGAACAACAAACGGGAGGGGTGCTTATTATCGACGACTCTATAGAAGAAAAGCCGTACACGGATGAAAGTACGATTGTTGGTTGGCATTTTTCGCATGCGAAAGGCAGGTGTGTAAAGGGGATCAACATTCTCTCCTGTCTTGTGCGATATGGAGATTTGGCCCTGCCAATAGGTTTTGAAGTTGTTTATAAAGACATTCATTTTTGCGATCTCAAAACAAAAAAAGAGAGGAGAAGAGCCTCAGTCACAAAAAATGAATATTTCAGACAGCTCACGAAACAAGCTCTGATGAACCGAGTAAAATTCGAGTATATTCTCTCTGACAACTGGTTTGGGGCCAGAGAAAACATGGAGTTCATTCACAAAGATCTAAAAAAGAAATTTATTATCGGACTGAAGTCTAATCGACTTGTAGCGCTTTCTGATGAAGAGAGAAAAAAAGGTCAGTATCAAAATCTCAGTACGTTAAACATCAAAGATGGAGAAGCGAGAAAGGCTTGGCTAAAAGATCTTTCTCTACCCGTTACCCTGCTTAAAAAGGTCTTCAAAAACGAAGATGGCTCTACAGGGACTCTATACCTTGTAACCAACGACTTAGACATCGATCCTGACCGAATCTATGAAATCTACCAAAAACGGTGGAGAATAGAAGAATATCACAAGTCGATAAAGCAGAACAGTAGCCTTGAAAAATCACCGACAAGGACCATTCGCTCGCAGAAAAATCATTTGTTCGCCTCGATTATCGGCTACTGCAAGCTAGAGCTGCTCAAAATCAAAACCTGTCTAAACCACTTTGCTCTGAAATATAAGCTCATCCTGAAGGCAAATCAAATGGCCTATCAGGAGCTCAAAAAACTTCGTGAACAGGCGCTTTGTGCGTAAGGTGAGTTCCTTAATCGAAAATTCCAATGCCATGTGGAGAGAAGGCGACAAGCCATTAACTTGGGAAGAGCAAAAAAAATGGGGGCAGAAAGGCCCCCGAAAATGAGCAAAAGAATTGTGAAGGCTGAAAGTTAGCTTGCTTTCTTTGTGTCTATGAAGGAGATGACATCCCCGACAGTTTTGAGCTTCTCTGCTTGGTCATCGGCGATCTCAACATTGAACTTTTCTTCCAATGTCATGATCATTTCTGTCAAATCGAGAGAATCGGCATTAAGATCTTCGATAAAGGACTTTTCGTCAGTGACTTCGGCGATATCTACGCCTAATTGCTCTGCTATTGTAGCAACAACATCTTTTTTAAGCTTTTCGTCAGCCATTGGGATCTTCACCTACGTTTACTAGTTGTGTTAAGTCATCAAGAGTACCAAAACGAAGCAAAAAAAACAAGATTGGTCGCCAAGTTTTGGTGTAAACTTCCGCATGGAACTCTTTACCCCATAAATAAGCCGCCGTCCACGACGATGACCTGCCCGGTAATGTAGGAGCTCATATCGGAGGCGAGAAAGAGAGCTGCCTGTGCGACATCTAGAGGCGTCCCCATATGTCCTAATGGTATTTGACGCGTTGCCAACTCTTTTTTATCCTGTCCTAACGCTTCTGTCATATCTGTTTCGATATAGCCCGGAGCAATGCAGTTTACAAGAATATTCCTGGAGGAGAGCTCACGGCTCAAGGACGTCGAAAATCCTATGATTCCAGCTTTTGATGCAGCATAGTTTGTTTGCCCTGGGTTTCCCGTTAGCCCGACAACAGAAGAGATGTTAATGATACGACCTCTTTTTGCCTTTATCATCGGCCGGCAGGCGTGCTGGCAGGTAAGAAAACAAGACTTGAGGTTAACATCGAGAACTTTTTCCCAATCGTCGAGAGACATTCGCATCAGCAGTCCGTCACGGGTAATGCCAGCGTTGTTTACGAGAATATCTATCGTTGGAAATTGAGCAAAATACCTTGAGAAAAGAGCGTCAACTTCTTCCTTTGATGATACATCGCATCTCTCGAAGAAAAAGCTATCTGCAAGGCTTAACGAGGAGATCTCATTGACAAGTCTCATCCCCTTATCGTTATTCGTCCCTACCCCAACTACGGTGGCTCCGTGTTGAAGGAATAATAAGGTAATGGCTTTTCCAATACCAGACGTAGCTCCAGTGATCAGCGCTTTCTTTCCGGCCAGAAGTTGATGTGAGGGTCTCTCTGTCATCATGTTCCTCGTCGTTATGCTACCATTGCTTCCAGGGACTTCAAGTCGTCCGTTGTCTCAACGGAAATGGTTGGAATGTTGATTCCGATACGTTTGTTGAACCCTGATAGGGTTTTCCCACACCCGATCTCAAGAAAGCAAGAAACTTCTTGGGCTTCACATGTTTTTACGCATGCGTGCCATAAAACGCTCGATGTCACCTGCCGAGCAAGAAGAGAGCGCATGTGGTTGATAGTTTCAGCGCTTTGACCGGTGACGTTCATGATAACACGCACCGATGATGACGCAAATGGTACGTCATTAAGGGCCTTTTCAAGGGATCTTTCTGCCTGTGTCATCAGTCCGCTATGAAAAGCACCATGGACTTGAAGAGGAAGGGTTCTTCGAGCGCCGCATGCAACTGCTGCCCGCTGTGCGGCTTCAATGCCCTTGTATGTTCCGGAGACGACAACCTGGCCTGGACAGTTGAAATTCGCGCACCAAATGTCAGATGGCATACGAAGATCGTCAACCATTGTCCTAACCTGGTCATCAGAAAGCCCTAGGATGACAAGCATGGTTCCCTTTGTCTCTTCGCAAGCCGTATGCATCAGAGAGCCACGAAGGCTGACAAGAGGAAGGGCTATGTCAAAAGGAAGAACACCAGCTGCTGTTAATGCCGTGTACTCTCCAAGGCTTAAGCCCGCTGCACAGATAGGCGAGGGAAGGTCAAAAAGATGGCGTATCACTTCGAGAATGGCATATGATGTCACAAAAATTGCTGGCTGAGCAATTTTTGTCTCTGTGAGAGTGCTCTCAGGGCCGTCAAAAATGATTTTCGAGAGATTGATCTTTAGTATATCGTCAGCCTGTTCGAAAATCTGGCGGGCAATAGGGTAGGCTTCGTAAAACGAGCGCCCCATGCCAACATATTGGGCTCCCTGACCTGGGAAGAGCAATGCACATCGTTTCAATGACATAATATTACGTAGCCTCTAGTAACGTAGCGCCCCAAGTGAGACCTCCGCCAAATGCGGTGAGGAGGACGAGATCTTTGGAGACAATCAATCTATTTTGCTGAAGCTTTTCTAACGCTATAGGAATGGATGAGGATGACGTATTGGCAAACGTATCAATGGTGATGGCGACGCGGTCATCGGGGATTGAAAACCGTTTTGCCAAGGCATCGATGATACGAATATTGGCTTGATGAGGGACGAGCCAGCGCAGCGATGTTGCTTCTACTCCTGCAGTAGTCAGGCAGGTGTTGATAGCCTCTTCCATCCTTCGAACCGCATGCTTGAATAATTCTTTGCCGTTCATCTGAATGAAATGAAGTTTGTCCGCGTAGCTTGTCGATGATGCCGGCAGGCGGCATCCGCCAGCCTTAATATGAAGAAGTTCAGATTCCTCACCACTGGCGCCGAGAGTCGTTGTTTTAATGCGCAAGCCATGGCCGCCGCGGCGAATTAGGCACGCGCTGGCTCCGTCACCAAACAGTACGCAGGTATTTCGATCGCTATAGTCAGTGAAAGCCGAATTTTTCTCTGTCGACACAAAAAGGATGGTGCTGTACATCGACGATTCGATGAATGCCCTGGCCATTGCAAGGCCATAGACAAAGCCAGAACAAGCAGCGCTTATGTCGACTGCTGCAGCACGAGTTGCACCAATATCGCGTTGAATCAGTGCTGCGGTAGACGGACAGAGGTAGTCGGGGGTCATCGTAGAAACAATAATCAAATCTATTTCAGTTGGAGAGCACTGTGCACTGTGAAGAGCAGCCTTGGCCGCATGAGCTCCCATTGTCGAAGCGAACTCATCATCTGCTGCAATGCGCCGTTCACGAATTCCGGTTCTTGTCATTATCCATTCATCAGAAGTATCTACCAGTTTTGTTAAATCATCATTCGTTAATATCTTTTCCGGTAAATAAGAAGCGATGGTTTTAATAACTGCCGAATATTTATTCATGGCTAATCTTTGTACATTGTGAAGATGTTTCTTATGATACCGTTGTTTCTCTATTGTTGCCAAACGCAAATGATTTGCTTATGCTGGCTCTTCATCTTTTTTGTGAGGCGATGAGGAAAAAATGAGATATCCTGTGGCATTTGATCGTTGTGTAGCATGTTTTGCCCGGTTCCAGGGCATTGGCAGAAAGACTGCAGAGCGTCTTGTCTTCGATATCCTAACGCGGTGGGACGAAGGGGCGGTAAATGAGTTTGCTCAAGCGTTGCTCCATCTCTCAAAAGGGATCGTTCAATGTCCTGACTGCCGTGTCCATATCGAATCTCATCAGTGCCCTTTTTGCTCGGAAGAGCGGAAGAAGGAGGGGGTTTTATGCATTGTAGCGTCATCAAAGGATGTATACGCAATTGATGCAACAGGACAATTTCCAGGGACTTTTTTTGTTTTAGGAACCCTTCTGTCACCCCTTGACAACCGAAAAATTGAGCGTATGGATTTAGAGCATCTCAAGGAGCGCATCGTAGGAGAAGAGATCAAAGAGGCCGTTCTTGCCCTTGATTCATCTCTTGAGGGTGATGCTACAGTGAGCTTTATGAAGGAAGAGCTCAGAGAGCTTCCCATAAAAATTTCACGTCTTGCCGCCGGAGTCCCCGTGGGGGCAACACTTGAATTTATCGATAGAGGTACCCTTAGCCGAGCTTTCTGTGGTCGTCAGACGTTGTGACAAGATAGTCGAGTCACAATCAGTTGCTTGTAACTTTCCCGCCGGCAACAGGGAGCTTCTCTCGTTGATCACGAAAGCTAAAACGATCTAAATCATTGGCGGCAGTGGTATTGGGGAAGATCTCTCTTGCTTCACGTTCGAAGGCCATGCTATCGGCATATCGAGCAGAAAAATGAGTGAGAATCAGCGTATGAGCATGAGCGTCTTTCGCAAGCCGTGCCGCTTCTGCAGCCGTCATGTGTTTGTAGCCGAGAGCCAATTCTTCTTCAGAGGATAAATAGGTGCTCTCGCAGAGAACCATCCGTGCATTGTGAGCAAGCTCAAGAGCTTCTTGGCAGGGTCGTGTGTCAATGATGACAGCGATGGAATCTCCCCTTCGGATGTGAGACACCGTGTCAAGTGTGATTCGTTGTCCGTCAACAAGGATCCACCCTTGACTCTCTAAGGTTTTCACCATAGGACCAACGATTCCGGCCGCTTGAAGTTTTTCTTTTTCGTATTGAAGTCTGTCAGGCTCTGTTACCCTCCAGCCGACATTGTCAATGCCATGATCGAGAAAGCGCGCTTCGATACGAAAGTGATCATCTTCATGAACAATGCCTCCGGGCCGTTCTATGGGATGCTCGATAACATTGATAGCCTCATAATATGCCGTTCCATAGCGTAAACGGTCAAAATATTTCTTTCCGCTTGCTGGGTAATAGCAATGGATTGGATGGGTAACTTTGTCGAGATTCAATCGCATAAGCATCGACCCTACCCCAAGGCAGTGGTCACCGTGAAAATGTGAGATAAACATTCGGGTGACAACAGGGGGGGCTACATCAGCAAAAATAAACTGGCGCTGGGTACCTTCTCCTGGATCAAAGAGAAGCCCCTCATTGTTCCATCGGAATAGATAGGCCCCGTGATTACGACGGCGTGTTGGCTGTTGGCTTGACGTGCCTAATACAATGAGATCCTTGACGCTCAAGAGGAAAACTCCTGTGAAATGGAGAAAAAGGAACTATTGGCAACCCGGGTTCCTACTATATTCATTTACGTTGAAGAGTCGTTTTTTGCTCTAATCGAAAACCTCATCATCGATTGCGAAAAAACAGCTCCTATAATCAATAGTGGGCTTGTTTTGTCGGAATCGAATCTAGAGCTTTCGGTTAAGACAAATTCCTGACTCTTCAACGTAAAGGAGAATAGAGTGTAGCTGTCTTGCGGTATCGGTGTCAATCACACCAGTGAATGGCAGGAATATAGAGCCAATTGTATTCTTCAACCACAAGAAGATCGTCGGTTAATTCAAGAGGATGATCTACGAACGGAAGGAGCGTCTGGCAGAGAACGAGATATGTAGAGCAGCGGGCAGTGACGAGAGAGACCATTTGTTTGAAAGAAGAAAGTTGCGCTTTGCGCCATGCAGCATCGACAGAACATGAAAAGAGCAGAAGAAGAAGGGCAACGCAAACAACACCGATGCCGAGGGCGTGAATATCAAAGCCAGGGATGATCAGCAAAATAGCACTCAAAAGGAGGCCCGCAGGCACAGCAATCGTATCAATCATCGTGCGAGCTGACACCTGCTCCGTTTCAGGAAAACGAGCGAGAAGATATTGCATATTGCTTTCTACGACGAGGGGATAGAGGCTTTCAACCACGAGTAGTGTCACCACCGACGAAATAAGCGACTGGCTATCGGTGAATCCAATACGCATCATAAGGACAGCGAGGAGTGTTGCCACAGGAAGTGCTGCCCGCCCTAATCGATAACGGGACCATATGCTAGAGGTAAAAAGGGTAAGGATATTTCCAAGGCCGATAAGGGTGACAAAAGAGCCAATATTTTTTACACCAACAGAGGCATACTGAGGAGTCAAAAAGCGTGATTCAAAATCGGCGATAAAATAGTACTCCGTTGAGGTGACGAGTACGTTAAGAAGTACACTTCCAAGGACGAGAGTTAGAACAGCTCTCGAAGACAGCATTGCTCGAAGCAATGTTTTCGAAGGAGAAAGACGACATGGAGCATCGGCCTGGCGCATGGGGGAGGGTTTTGCGAGAAGAGGCTGTTTTGATTCGAAGGCAAAGTTTCCAATAATCCAACAGACAGCGCTGAGGCATGTGACCAAAAGGCCTAGCTGGCCCGCTCGAATGGTATCGGTTTGAAGCCAAATTCCGGCCATGGACATGCCCAGATACGTGCAAAAAGTATAGAGTGTGTAGTGTCCCGTTGTTACTGGCAGTTTTTCATCGCGAGGGTCAAGAACCATCCAAAAGGAATTTACCACGAGGGCCGAATAGGCATATCCCAATACTTTAAAAACAAAAATCATGTTTGCAAAACGAGAGATCGAAAAAAATGCCTCAATGGTAGCCAAAAGGCCAAAAGCAATTCCGGCGTATCGCTGTACAGAAAGAAAGACAGTTTGAGGAGTAAGAGATTTTAACCCTATGAGGATAAGAGAAGAGCTTCCGAAGATGGCAAAAGCTGTATAAACATACGCCTCTGCAAGCCTGTCAGAACCGAGTTGGGTAGCAAAATCTACATCAGAAACTTTCCAGGCTATAGAAGAAGCGAGAGAAACCGTGAAGGCGAGAATAGCTAACAACCCTATGCGTAACGAGCTCGGCGCAGTCATGTGATGCAACACTTTTGCGCCTACGTTCACTACGACACTCCTCTGTCAGTGGTGCTTTCCGCTGAATGAGGGTTCATAGGGACTTGTGGTCGTATTTTTATACCTTTGTACGATCGATGGCCCCGGTATACTGAAGCGACAGAACACAAAAATGCATCGTAAATGGTACGGGGGAGGGTATACACAAACACGTTAAAGAAATTGGCAACCACGGAAACCGGGATATATGCGAGAGTACACGAAGGAAGCTGAGTCACACATGAAATACTTTCAACGTGCAAATCTGACATATCGTCCTTGGGGAAGAACCCCAATAAGGTTGTTTTACTTTCGAAATCTAGTGTACTAATCTTCCATTTTTTTTCTCTAGTAAAACTCTTAGATTTTTTTTCGACGCGTATAAAAGGACAGCAAAGCACAGACAAAAAGTGCGTAAGGTGAGTTTCTAAGCTGGCTTGTTTTATGCTGACCCAAAAATGCTGTTGTTTGGGAAAAAAAGTCTGCAAAATATGACCCCAAAAAAAATGAAAGTCCTTTCTGAGATATTTTCCATATTTGGTATAACTTCACTCCACAGGACGAAAAGGAGCATAGGAAAGAAATGAAGAAAGAAATCGAAGAGAGAAAGGTGGTTATTATTGGCTCTGGCCCAGCTGGATATACAGCCGCTATATATACCGCACGAGCGATGCTTCGTCCGCTGCTCTTTGAAGGATTTATGTCTGGAATCGCCGGTGGGCAGCTGATGACGACGACCGACGTCGAAAACTTTCCAGGATTTCCCGAGGCTGTGACAGGTCCTGAGCTCATGGCACGAATGCGACAGCAGGCGGAACGATTTGGAACTGAAGTTGTAACAGAAGACGTGGTATCAGTTGATTGTTCAAAGCGCCCATTTCTCGTAAAAAGCTCTTCTCGCGATGTCATGGCCCACGCTGTTATTGTCGCTACCGGTGCAATGGCAAAGCGACTTCATGTGAAGGGGACGGGGGAGGGAGAATTCTGGCAGAAAGGGGTTTCTGCCTGCGCAGTTTGTGATGGTGCCTTACCTCTTTTTCGGAACAAAGAGGTGTATGTAATAGGTGGAGGAGACTCTGCGATGGAAGAGTCGCTGTACTTGACGAGATATGCTTCACGAGTCTTTATCGTCCACCGTCGCGATGCACTGCGTGCTTCGAAGATCATGGCAGATAGGGCGCTCCATCATCCAAAAATCACCATTCTTTGGGATAGCATTGTCGAAGAGGTGAATGGCGATACCCTGGTACGATCTGTCACGATAAAAAATGTCAAAACAGGTGCTTTGGAAACACGTCCAGCAGCTGGGTTGTTTTTTGCTGTAGGTCATATTCCCAATTCCGCATTCCTCGGTTCGGCGGTCGATGTAGATCAAAATGGGTATATCAGAGTGACTCCAGGAACATGTAGAACGTCGGTAGCGGGTATCTATGCAGCTGGGGACGTTCAAGATCATGTGTACCGTCAGGCAGTCACTGCAGCTGGAAGCGGTTGCATGGCAGCATTGGAAATCGAACGAGAGCTGGCAGCACTTGAAACCACTTCAAAGTGATACTATGGAGCAAAAATGACATGTTTTCGAACGTGGCTCTGGTTGAGTATGGCAGGAACGGGAGTGTTGTCAGCCTCACCTCCGACAGAAGCTACGCCATGGACGAAGAGCTTTCTTGAGACCCGTACCTCCGCATTCATCGATCACCATTCGATGGCTTTAAGAGGGAATCGTTATGCCAAGATGTCACAACATCAGCTTGAGGGGACTCTTCTTGCGACATCAGCCCCACTGCAAGATTGGGAGTTTGACCTTGGCATTCAAGGAAGAACGCTCTCCACAACGAAGTTTTTCGTACGTGCTGAAAGACAGCTTTTTTCAGATCTTGCCAACGATCCTCTTGCCATTACTGTCGTAGTCGATGCCTCGACATCAGGACATCAGCGAAGCTCAAATCCTGTATTTTTTGAGATGGCGAAGAATGTTGCCGAATGTGGAATTGGATGTGGTCGCCATCTGCTGATCCAAAAAAATGGATATACACAGCTTTTTGCTTACCTTCTCGGGGGAGTCGGATCTTCAAGAGCCCTTTATGTCAATGCAGAAGTGGGAGTCAAGCAAGTCTTTTTCCAACGCCATTTTTTTCGGCTTTCAGTGTCGCATATAAAAACTTATGGCTCCGAAAACAAGAGATTTCGTGGAATAGCAACATTGAAAACAGATGTCAACACGATAGCATGCAGCTATGTCTATCGATGGTACAGTGGGATCGAAGGACGAGTAACATTCATCCGCAGGCTGTTCACTTCAGGTGGTATCCGTACATCAACAACCTGTCAAGCAGGGATCAGCATTCCTATTGCACTGTAAACCCGGGCAAGTCCGAGCCAGAAAAATGGGTATATGTTGCTCGTGCCAGTTGATTGATAATGAATGTTTTCTCCGGCTCTTGAAGCTTTCCAAGCATTTCTAGCAACCGTAAAAGAGGGGCTTTTAATGCGAGAAATTTTCTTCTTGCATCCGGTGGAAAAGACCCCGCCAATTTGGCTACAGCAATCCACCATCGGTAGCCTGGCGTCTGCAAAATCTTTATGTGATTGGTGAGCTGTGTTTCAAATTGGTCAAAAGTAAGATTTTTCTGATGCACATGACGAGCAATCGTCATTTCTTGCTCTATAAGCATATGTAGAGCATAGAGAAGGTCCTGTGATTTTTCTTCTACAGGTATGGCATGAACGTTTTTTTCAATCATGGCAAATACGTCTTGGCCTTCATTTCGAAGCCACCAATCCTTGTGTGTCAAATCATCAAGCGTCAATAGAGAAAAGCTTTCATCGTTGACAGATGTCGATGACACTTTCGCTGGAGGGTGAGAAACAGTTGTTGTGAGGGCCTCCTGAATAGATTGTTCAGTTTCCTGAGGGATTTGATAGGAGAGATCTTCCGGAATTGTTATTTTTTGAAGTGCTGATGGTTGCCCAGATGCTGGGAGCGACGTGGTTGAAAGAGCCTCCTTACACCTATCGGTTACATCAGCGACAGTAGGATACCTGACATATGATGCGTGAAGGTAATCGAGCAAACGAAGTATTTTTTTGCGAGCAGGTTCTGGAAGGGATAAAAAATATGGAGAAAGAGCTGAGGTTGCATTTTGAAGCAACTCTGATACGGCTGTTGTGTCCTGTATCCACGCCCTGCCAGTAACCAATCTTCGGGATGATGGGTCTGTGGGATCTTTTTGCTCTACCCACACTCCATGAGGATACCATCCCCAGACACTGCTTTCGGTTTGAAATTTGTCTAACGTGGCAAGCAGCTCAACACTATCCGCAAGATATTCTTCTTTACATTCGAGATGAAGGTCTTTTCCCAACATCCCGAGGGCATTTTTATATATTTGTCGAGTGGTGGTCACTTTTGATAGATCAGATGGCCGTCCATATCCCAGCGATGAAAGATACTCTATAGAGGCATCTTTTAATGCCTTTGCTGAGTGGGCAACCTCTCTTATCGATATCAGCTGTTGATGGATACCCTTAATTTCCCTCATGTAGCGGTCATACTCTGATGGTTGTGAACTATTTCCCCTGAAAAGAGCTTCGTTGAAATTGTGGATTAGGTGTAGCAAGCTGTCACATGACAATAAAAGAGCTTCGCCATCGTTATGTGATATCTCATCTACCTTCTGACGTAACACTATTGGCATCTCTATAAGAAGATCAGTTTCGAACGTTGTCATTTCCTTCAAATACAAATCGAGATTTTCAAGAGTCGTGGGAGAAGTCTCTATAGCTAGTAATTTTTTCCACTTCTCAGAAGTAGAGAAAAGAGGAGGTGAAGGAAACAAAGCATACATCGTTGCAAGACGATTTTTAATGGCACTACATTGTGCTTGCTGCTGCGTTATCAGTGATTGCTCAAAGTGAATAAGGCATCGTTCGAAGGATGTCTTTTGTTCTTGAAGGAGAAGAAATAAATCTTTTGTTCCTTTTCCTTCTTCCAGGTCGGCAAGATTTTTAAGGCCTTCATTGAGGAGTTCCTTCGCCTCTTTCGCCTCCTTTCCATATTCAATGTCCGAAAAAGACAGGCTTCTTTTTGAGAGATCAGTATATGTATCCAAAAGGCGATTGCATTCAGCAATAAATGAGGGGACGTTAATTTGAGTATCCTGATTCACAGAAATACCAGTTTTCTGAGGGCCTATTTCGCTCCCTTTTCGAGGGGCGTGCTTGCGATTGATAATTTCCTCAACGGTATTTGTAAAAATATGGAGGTCTCTTTGGACGTGCTCAACGACTTTTCTTTTAATGTCACGTAAAGTTGTCCTCCGGCCTTCCGAAGACTTTGGGGTCAACGCTCTATTCCTTGATTCATTTTGCTGATGGAGGTGAAGGATTTCGTGAACCAAGTTGTCGAATGATGCTGATGGAGTAAAGGTATCTTGAGCTTCACGAATGGCTCTCAAAACACTACCCTTTTTGATAAAGTGGGAGGCAGAACTAGTCGTTGCTTCCCTAAGATGTTGTTCTATGCATTCTGCCAAAGCACTTTTCTCAATCCATCTTTTTTTTCCTGAGCTGTCCTGGATTTGAAAAAACCTTTTTGTAAAAAAGTTTACCTTTTCATCAATCCATGATAGCTCTGTTGATCGTAGGCCGATGAAAGGACCTACACCGATAGCATAATTCGTTTTAGATCTAGAAATTTCGGGCAGCATTGATCACCCCATTCTTTTTGAACTCATAACTCACCTTACGCACTTTTTGTCAGTGCTTTGCTGCTCTACTCCTACGAATATTCATCGATCCTCTCTTGCAAATAGCGACAGATATTCGCTTCGAGACGATCGATGGATCTTCTTGGAGTATTCCAGAAAGCCCAAGACAAAAAGTGCGTAAGGTGAACTCATAATATTTTATGAGGTGAAGGGACGTCATTTGTCAACACAACAGAACGGTAAATGAACGTCATATTCATTTACATTGGGATGGGTATGTGTGCTATGGACGTACTGCTTCAAGAATAGCATATGCCATAGCAGCTGAGTGAGAATGGCTGATCGAGATATGGGTAATTGCAACACCGAATCGTTCTTTTACATCAACATGCCAGATGACAGAGGGTTTCCCTTGTTCGTCATTGACAATTTCCATGTCAAGCCAGCCGATGGCGGCGCCAATGCCAACGCCGAGAGCTTTTGAGAGAGCCTCTTTCGCTGCAAAACGGCCTGCAAGGCAAAAAACAGGATCTTTATGACGGTAGCAATATGCAATTTCATTGGGTGTAAATAACCTTTGAAGCAGAGCATCTCCACTACGACCCATCGCCGTGCGAAACCGTTCTATTTCAATAAGGTCGCATCCAATACCACGTATCACAGTAGCCCTCAGTAGCTCGTTTCTGACTGACCATACGGCATCGTCATCGATCGCTCATCTACGTCTTCTTCGCGGACATTACAAAAGACGATTTTTCCCGAGGAGGAAAATTTTTGCGAAAGGACTTGTGTCCGTACTGATTTTCCTAAAAAATCACCTCCGCCATTCACCACAACCATCGTTCCATCGTCAAGGTATCCTATGCCCTGTTTTGGTTCCTTTCCAAGGCGCTGGATTTTGATCGATAGCAGCTCACCTTTTGGAATTGGTGGACGGAGCGAATGAGCTATCGTATCAATGGCAAGGCACATTCCTTGCTCTGCTTCAGAACGAAAGGGGGAGCTTTCGTTTGTCAGCAAAGAGGCATTGAGCATTCTTGCTGAATGAACAATCTTATCGTTAAGCTCGAACCCCTCAGGAACAACAACGTCCTTAATTTGGATTCCTATCTTTGGAAGAGACTCTAAGCGACGAAGTGCCTCAAGAGCCTTTCGGGCTCGAGTTCTTGCCGCATCATCTCCTGTTTCAGATTGGCTTTTGAGCTCGCGAGGCAAAAATGAGGGGACAATAATTTGTCCATCAAACAAACCCGTTCGAGCAAGATCTACAACGCGACCGTCTTCTAGGACTGTTTGATCGAGAATAAACTTTCGACGAGTGGTCCCATTAGCTTCATCGGCACATGCATCAGATTGATACATGGTTTTTTCTGAACGAAAGAATGAAAAGGCTTTTAGGCTTCCAAATGAAATGACAGCGAGGGTAAAGGGAAGTAGAAAATGAACGATGGAAGAAAGTGCGTGGGAAGTAGAGGTTTGTGCAATCAGTTCACGGGAGCACAAAGATATAAAAGCAGCACATCCAAAGCCTACCACTGTAGAAATGAGCCCATTAAGCATATTGACAGCAGACCACAACTGAATGGAGAGCTTGACAGTTTTTACAATCAATAGTCCAAAAAGCGCTGTGACACCAACAGCACCACAGTACTGCCAGCCAAGATCCATAAATGATGCCTGGTAAAGGCTTGCAAGACCAAGAAACATCACAATAAACGAGGATTTCGAAATCCAAGGTGACATAGCGATTTCACCGATAACGTTTTTGAAGGTTACTGCGCGTTCTTGACAACCATACAATGATTTAGCTCAAAACTGGTGAATTTTCTTTCGGTATGAAGAAAACAAATTCACGTCCAAACCGTTGCACAGAGCATGTCATCACGAATGTTGCAATATCCTATCTGTTTACAGAAGATACCAATTCAGTTTGTGCGGGATTCTAGGCGTCAGCAATTTTTTTGTCTATACCGGTGACAGTTGAAAGTTGGGCAGATGTCGAAGCCAAAGTTTGCAGATTCGATCGGCCAAAACAGACCCTCTACTGGCAGTAGGGATTGTTTTTTTCCGAATCGACGATGGAGACTTTTGGCGATGGCAGGTGCACGACATTCAACTGGAATCGGTATATACGGTGACAGTTGAAAGTTGGGCAGATGTCGAAGCTAAAGTTTGCAAATTCGATCGAAAGAAACAATTCCACTATTAGCTATAAGGGCGTTTTTTATACGGAGGTGAGAATTCCGTTTACCGTTTGCTTTCCTTCTGATACCTCATCGATAGCGGAAAAAAATGTTTCTTTCACAAAAGTTGCTGTCTGCAGAATAGTGAGAAGTGTTAATTCGCTGGGAGGCTCCTTAAAAATGGGGATGCTGTAGGTATAGTAGACGGCTTTTTCGATCTCACTAAAATTGAGGCTTCCAAGAGGTATGGACTTATTTGCGAGACATATGAGACGTATAATTTCTCCAGAAGTTTTTTTTGAAATTTCTATTGGTACAGTCATAACAAAAGAGAGAATGCTTAAATTTGAGGGATTTGGTTCTTTTTCCCCTTCATGAATGGACGAAAGAAGGTCTTGAGAATAGTGTAAAATCTGAACAGCCACTGGTCGTTCCTTTTCATCAAGACCAAAATCGACGATACACGACTCATAAGGAAGCTGCTCTTTTGAGCCGCTTGATGTTGATTGAAGACCAAGCTCATCAAGAGTTTTGAGGAGGGTTTTCATTATCGTATTTTTTGGCATAGAGCCTCCGTTATTTCGATTCTTCATTTTGTTTGTGTATAGTTTGGATTGGGTTCTGTAAAATCTGTTGTTGATTCCTGAAAATGAATGAGTGTCTCTGAGAGAATGTTTTCGAGAACCTTCTGGGGCTTCGAAAGATCCCGAATCTTATGCCCGAGAATTTTTTTCACGCTCTCTTTAGACTGAGAATTTGGATTTTCCGTCCGAAAATAGGTTTCTAAAACCTGAATTTCACCCGGTTGTATTTGTGGAAAAATGTCTGTCAAAACTTTTTCAAAAAAAGCCTGACGATCATGGACCATGGTCTCTGGTGCGTTTAGTAAAAGAGCAAACTTCCCTTTTTGATGGACCGTGCTTTCCCCAGTGCACAGGTAAATAGAAAGCTCTTTTGCATCAGATTTGGTAAAAAGCAACTTTCTAAAGTCATAGAGTAAATTAATGTCAGGAGCTAAAAGCTTTTGGATGTCAATACCAAGGATTTTGGCTATCTCTGTTCTCATCTCATCGGTGCAGTCTGGACTTTTGATATACGCAATAACCTCATTGATTTGCTCATGTGAGATTTTAAGTGTGTCGATTTCGCTTTTTAGGCGTTTACGCTCTAGGTAAGAATGTATCGAGACCCCAATTCCCACCAGGGTGACTACTAATGCAGCAACAGCAATTCCTAGTGCTGCAACTCCGGATGTAAAAGCCGCGGCGATGCCAAGTGCACCAGCAACTGTCGCAAGCGCCCCTCCACATGCCTTTAGGAGGCTAAGCTGAAAGTGTTTGTTAGCTTTTAATTTATCTCGATTTAATTGAAGAATTCGTATACCTCGCAACGTTTTCCAGATTTCATCGGGAACCTTCTTTTCAGAGCGTGTGAGGGCAGAAAATTCTTCCAGTTTTTTTTCAACGGCTTTTTTTTCTTTATAGGCAAGAACAGCGCCTCGGATGCCAAGAGCTCCTTTAACACTTCCGAGTAAAACGGCAAATCCACCGGCAGCAGCGCCAGCTATCGTCGCAGCAGTACTCACTCCAGCAAGAACAGTTCCGCTTACATGACCGACCTTTTCGATGATGAGATGAAGTCCTGTAAGTGCGGTCGAAGCAAGGTTAGAAATTTGAGGAGGGACTTTTATCAGCGTAAATATCTGTGCGTTGTATGTGTCAAGTTGCTTTTGGAGCCCTTTGATCTTTATTTCTAACTTCGCTCTCTCAGTACCCTCTGTCATTACAAGCTTTTTCTGAGCTTCTCTAAGCCTTTCAGCAACATGTCTCTTTTCTTTTAGGGCTTGTACCGATTTGAAGATCCTACTTCCCAGGCTTCCGAGGCTAGCGAGAGTTTGGATTGCTGCGGCACCAAGAGGAATTGCTGGAATGCTTTTGTATGATTGGTCTTCAAACGGCCCAGAAATTTTTGATGCAAGACCGAGGCAAATTCGAACAAGTTTGCGTGGAGGACATAAATATTTTTCCAGTAATTCTGAAGCACGTGTTATGTACAGCTGATCTTTAATCGAGTGAAAAAACTTGTTTACAACATCCGATACCTTCGATCTTTCTGGAGCTTGTGAACTAAGTCCGTTGGAAGATGGAATATCTGCGAAATTGACCATTTCAATCTCATTAAGTCCCATAAATATTGTTCCTTCCGCAGAGATGAATCCTATACTAACCCTTGGGATTTTTGGAGCCTGCTTTTAAAAAAAGCTCGAAAAAAATGCCTCTTTGTCGCTCTTCGGAGCCTTCCATTGCTTTGTGAATACTTTCGGTATCCTACAAGAAAAAAGATTTTTTGCAACAGTCCAGTAGCCATCACATCGCAGGCTTCAGAGCTGTTCTCTATAAAGAACGAGGGATGAATAGGGAATCATCTTAGAGGTATGTGCTACTACACGAGGCCCAGTGCCAAGTGCAAAGAAATCATGGGGAGGAGCCTTTGAGGTGTTAACGACAGAATGCCAAGCCCCTCCATGGACAGCTGGAATTTCAACTGTCTGTTCGATAGAAGAAGCGTTAAAAGCAAGAAAGAGTCGAGGTGCATGAGTATCATCATCGCAGAAAGTGCAAACGACAAGATGATTTTCGGCATTCCAACGTGGAGATCCTAATGTTGTACCATGCCATTGCACATCGTCGTGTGTAAGAAACCGATCGGTATGAAAACAATGAGATGCGCGTCGAAGTGAGATAAGGGTTGCTATCAAGGCGATAAGATCGGTGTTTTTTTCTATTTCATTCCAATTGAGCCAGCTTAAAGGAGAGTCTTGGCACCAGGTGTTGTTATTTCCCCGTTTTGATCGTTTGCATTCATCGCCCATGAGAACCATTGGACATCCTTGAGACATGAAAAGCGCTATAAGAAAGTTTTTTACCTGGCGATCTCTCAGACGGATAATTTCGTGTTTTTCAGTTGGCCCTTCAACACCACAATTCCAGGAAAAATTATCATTCATACCATCGCGATTATTCTCTCCATTTTCGATGTTATGTTTGGTGTTATAACAAACGATATCGAAGAGAGAAAAGCCATCGTGGGCAGAAATGTAATTGATAGAGGTTGCAGGTGTTCCTGTGGGACCATAGAGGTCTTCTGATCCACAAAGACGGTTGGCAAAGGGACCTGACATTCCGGGAGATCCTTTGATAAAGCGTCGCACATCATCCCGAAATTTGTCATTCCACTCCTTCACAGCAGGATGTTGGCATTGGTTCAATCGAAAAAGGCTTCCCGTTTGATACAAACCTGCAGCATCCCAAGGTTCTGTTATAAGAACGCTTTTTCCGATGATGGGATTATTAATGATCGATTCCATGAGAGAAGGTTCCTTCATGGGGGTTCCCTTTTGACTCCGTGTCATTGCTGAGGCCAGGTCAAAACGAAAGCCGTCAATTCGATACTCACAAATCCAATGACGAAGGCTTGACACTATAAGGTCGATGACAACAGGGTGATTGGCATTGAAGGTGTTTCCGCATCCTGAATAATTGGAATAAGTTCCATCTTCATTCATGATGTAATAGGTTGAATGATCAAGAATTTTGAACGAAGTAGCGGGGCCATGCTCATTTCCCTCTCCAGTATGATTATAAACGACGTCGAGAATCACGGCGATTCCATGATCATGACAGGCTTGCACAAGAGTTTTTAGTTCTTGCGCAGTCTGTTTTGGGTCGTTTGTCGTTCCATAGCGTTGCATCGGTGAAAAGAAATTTAACGGGGAGTACCCCCAGTAGTTGTACAGACGGTCTCCATTCACCGGGTTGTGGAGGGTCCACTCACTTTCATCGAATTCAAAAATCGGCAACAGTTCGATTGCGGTGATGCCAAGAGCTTTTAGATGTACAAGCCTGTCTATCATTCCAAGATACGTTCCTGGAAATGAGCTTTTGCTTGAGGGATCATTGGAAAACCCGCGAACATGAGTCTCATAGATGATAAGTTGGTCAGGACGAAGAGGGGAGTGACATTCGTTTTTCCATGAAAAATTGTCAGAGACTGTCGCTACGCCTATAAGCGATCCTTCTTGTTCTGTGAGAGAATGCCAGCTATTTTTTCCATATTGACACCCTGTTCTGAGGAGCTTTGCGTAAGGGTCTACAAGAATGGGAGAAATTCTTGTGGCTTGAGGCGCTGTACATTGATCTACCTTCCATCCCCAAAGAAGAGTCTCTTCATGAGCTTGAATTGAGATATGCCAGATGTCACCGGTACGATTCATTGTAGGGTCGAGAGAAATGCATTCGAGAATGACACCAGTATTATAGTCCCCAATGACAAGTTCCGTGATGGTATGAGGGGAGTAAACGGCAAAATTCCACCATCCGGTCTCAAGAAATGTGGCTCCCAATGGTGACGGAAATCCTAACCCTCGATTGCGCATATATTCGCTCCGGTTGTGGTGAGGTCTTTATCCAATATTTATGCCGATCGTGTTGTATACCCACGTACGTTGAAGAATCGAAATTTCGCCTATACCGAGTGCCCCGTAGATTCGATTCTGAAAAAACAAGACCAGTATTGGATATAGAGGCTGTTTTTTCGGAATCGAATCTGCGGACTTTGGCGATGGCAGGTGTTCGACTTTCAACTGTCACCGGTATACACCGGTTCTCGTGTAAAAATCTTGTATTACTGAATGGTATGATTTTTTTGAACATCGAAGATGATAAAAAATGAATGCCCTGGCTTTTTGAGAAAATAGAAGCTTCATCCTAAGGAAGACGAATATGGTAATGACATCAATAGAATCATTTGGTCACAGCGTGTCTCATGCATGGGAATCGTGCACGGAAACCGTTGTCACCAGTTGTACACACATCCGAGATGGCTTTGAGGCAGGGCGTGAGAAGATAGTAAAGCTAGCACGAGACAGGCTTTCAGAAAATCAAGCCTATGTTGTTGAAAGGATAGTTGGGGCTGTCCCAGAAATTTTTGTTGCTATTTCATCATTATGGGCAGGGCTGCTGACAATACCAGCTCTCCTCGTATCATGGGGTCGCAAGATTGAGCCTATGATCCCATTGGTTCATACGATTCTTAAGGGAGATATGTCACCCTTAGCGCTCGGAACAGGAATACGGCAGTCTCTCGACAACTTTGATCGAATGTTTGAACGTGTCATTGTCCCATCGTTGTTTGTCGCTTTTACCGTCGATACCATCTTTTCATTTACTGTAGGGTGGCTGGCCCAAGATTGGGGGAAAATGCTGCATGGATCAACGATTGCCATGCCTGGCGCGTTTTTAGCACTTCGATATATGCTCCACCAGCATACGCTAGAGATGGCAGATCTTCCTTCCGTCCAGACGATTGAATAACTCACCTTACGCACTTCTTGTCTTGGGCTTTCTGGCTTGACTCCCAGAAGATCCATCGATCGTCTCGAAGCGAATATCTGTCGCTATTTGCAAGAGAGGATCGATGGATATTCGCAGGAGAATGACAGCAAAGCACAGACAAAAAGTGCGTAAGGTGAGTTGATAAGAGAGACTCTCTCTCATTCTTAATCGAAGGGGAGAGAGATGATCTATTGAGCCGTCATTTTGTATTCTATACGCCGCAGAACGATCATCATTTCCTTGTGTGATAGTACAGTTTTAAGCTGCAAGATATTCTCCTGAAGCCCGTCTAGGTTCGGCGTTGAGTTGAAATACTCTACGAGGCTCTTATATTCCTTGATGACGAGTTCAGCTCTATCATCGGCGATTTCTTCCTGTTTCAGCTCCTCCATTAATTCTCCAAGATCGATTTCATCGCTTTTTATTTGATCTTTTTGTATTTCTTTAGTCAGCTCTTTTCTTTTTTCCTGTATATTTTGTTTGGTTTTTTGGAGGATGGCATTTCGAGCTTTTGAATGTTCCTGAATTTTTTCAAGAATGGCTTTTTCTTCGTTTTTTTTATCTTGTTCTCGGATGCTTTTTGAGCCATTTTTTGAAAAAGATCCTATTCCCGGAGTTTTTCCTTCCGTTGAAGTGCGATGTTCGTGCGAGATGAGACGTTTTTGTTCGCTCGGTTGTTTGGCATCGTCTTTTTCAACTTTATCGCATGTGCTGTCATTAGAGACAGCTTGAAAATGGAATGCAATTTGGCATTCGCTTAATTTGTCTTCAACTATTTTAACTAAGAATTCGAATTCCTCTTCTGGCAATTCTTGTTGTAGTTTTGAGAGAACTTCGTTTAGGTCCTCTTTACTTTTTATGAGTTCAAATTTTCCCAAAATGTCAGTAACCTTTTCCATCAAAAAAGAGATTCGTTCATCTGAGAATCCTTTTTGTTTAGCTAGAGCTTTTAGAGCCTCAATTTGTTCTCCTGAAATCGTGAATTCTGAAACGAGCTTTCCCTCGGTTACGACCCCCTTTTCCTCGGAGATATCTGTAAGCTCTTCTTTCATCTGTAGTTCGTCTTTTTTTGAAGCAAGGATATTCCTTCCATCCGAGAAGGCTTCTTTTTCGGCTTCGTTCTCATGAACGGAGTCCTTCTTTTCAACTTGGACCTGTACTCCGTCAACTGCAAATTCCAAAAAGCTTTCCATGTCAAGGGATCCATCGATCGGCTCCGGTAGTTTCTGAGCCTCTCCGTCTAGTTCTGGTGGTTTTGAGGACACTGTCCATTCGTGATCTAGTAAGGAGGCCGGAGAGGGATGAGGGTCAGTTGCCTGTCTTTCGAGCACTTCCAAGGCTGTTTCATGTGTAGATTGATCCACTGGAGAAGAGCCATGCGCTGGTTTTTCGGGCAATGAGATGTTTTGAAGTGGAGGTGGAAAGATTGGGGGAAGGCTATTTGTCATCACTTGGCTCCCATGATAGAAAGAATAATTTTCGCACTGATGGCATCGAGGAACTAGCGAGGACCGTGGGCGTTCCTTGCTATCGATTAAAAATATTTCAATTCCATTTCATACCTATGCAAAAAAAATTACTATTTAGCAAGAGGGTTCCTGTGCGAACAGCAGTTCTCGAAAAGTCGTCCGAGGGAAAATCCTTAAACCCTGCAATGGGTTGGCGAATCAGCGCGACAATAATTTCTGTTGCGCGTATAGGTTATGAGCCGTATTGCGGACTTCCAAAGCAAAGGAAGAGGTCCTCAAAATTTCCGTGGCTTCAATTTCAATAGGAGAATTAATAATGCATCGCGAAAAGCTCTTGAAAAATCTTGCTGACCACCATGTGCGCTCTTCCGAAGAAGAGAAAATCATCCTTCGATTTACGAAATTTGTTGAAACAACCCCTACGTGCTTTGAACGTACTCATAAACCAGGTCATATTACGGGTTCTGCTTTTGTCTTGTCTGCGGACCGAAGTTGTGTTCTCCTTACTCATCACGCCAAACTCAAAAAATGGCTCAATTTAGGGGGGCATGCCGACGGCTGTCCAAATGTCTATGACGTCGCTCATCGGGAGGCGGTCGAAGAATCAGGAATTTCAACCATAATTCCCTATTCCCTTCCTCTCGCTCCAATTGATTTTGACATCCACGAAATTCCAGCGAGTAGTAAAGAGGACACGCATCTTCATTATGATGTGAGGTATGTTTTCCATTCGCAAGACAACAATTTCATCTGTTCGTCTGAGTCATTAGACCTGAAATGGATCCCTCTTCAGGAGATTTCCTCCTATTGCACCGAGCGCTCCGTTCTCAGGGTGATCAGAAAAATAGATGCTATGAATAGGGCCTGAGTCCACAAAAGATGTAAATGGGGATAACGTCAAGGATTTGTTGAGATTTTTTGGCCAAGGAAAAATATCGCTTGACTCTCCACCGTCTTCTGGCTCATAAAATCACCTATTCTTTATCAAGAAATTGGTGTAGCTATGAAGCGCCGCCTGTTTTTTCTCTTCTGTTGTGCTTTGACCTCTCTTTTGTCCGCCGATAGCGGAAAACAAGGGAGAGAAGAAATTTCAGTCACAGGCACGGGAGCACCCTCCTCATTTGTCAACCACGTCAACACTATCTTCGGCAATCTCCTCCTTGCAAGTGTAGATCTGCCAGCTTCTGGCCCTCATTCCCTTCCCCTCGTTCGCTACTACAACAGCCAGCTGTCCTATTGTACGTGGCTATCAGGGACGGGGATGACTTCCAATTATCCGTTGTGGATAAGAGGACTTCCGCTCGACGAAGAGGAAAAGTACGCCTACATGACCGCTGAAGAAGACGGAGGGTCTGTCGTTTGCTGTGTCTCAAAATTTCATGAAAAAGAGATGTCTTTCTCTCTTGATCCAGAGACTATTCACAGAGGGTTGACCAATGCTTCTGAAGAGATGTCGGCACGGACAAACCTGAAAAACATTTGCTACAAAATGAAGGCTCATTGGAAAGATTCCGATACGAGAGGACAGTATCTTAAGGCCATATGGACTTCTCAGTTAAGCAATGGAGGTGAACGCGAGTACTATTCGTCCGAAAACTTCGAAGATGCCATGAATATCAAAGGAGAGATGAAGCCCGACGGGACAAAACTTTCATTCGAATACCGCTCAGACCAAAAAATGGCAGGATATCTGAAGGAGATCACGGCGTGCAATCACAGCCACCAGCATACCTTTGGATGGCTCAAGGTGGACTACAAGCTTGACCACGAGAAGGTCTGCGTGTCATCAAATACCGGCAGCGACGTAACGTACGTTTTTGATGTGCATTATGATAAGAAGCTTGGCAAAGTTCCCTTTATCGAAGAGGTCCATGCCACAGATTCTCCTACAATAAAATACTCGTATGACATGTTCCACGGACGTCAATACGTGTCCAAGATCTCCCGTCCTGACGGCCGGTATCTGAAAATTGATTATGATGAGAAAGGACGCGTCATCAAACAAAAGGCACCCGTGGGCCGTGATGGGGAAGAGAAGACAATCTTCACCTTTGCCTATCACCCTAAGGAGCATAAGACAGATGTCTTTAACGCTAAAGATCGCAAGACGGTATATCACTATTCCTCGCGAGACCGCCTAACAGCTGTTGATTCCTACAATTGTAAAAATAAACTCTACCGTGGCGAAGGGCTTTTGTGGGGTAAAAAGGAGACGACGTATAAGGGGGAGAGGGATGCCAGCGATGAGGGGCATCTTCTAGCAAGGACCATTTATGACGATGATCGTAAGGCTCTCTTGTGCGATCGATATGAATACGACTCCCATGGAAATGTCATTGAGGAGGTGCTCTATGGAAATCTTACCGGTGGCGGCACGAACCGTTTTTACGTCTCTGATGATGGACATCCAGAAAAGCATCATGTCGACCGTTATGGCAAACAGTACTCGTATTCGAATGACAGATTTCATCTCAAAAAATGCCAAAGGGAAGATGATGGGCCGAAAACTGAATATGAATATCTCGATGGCACCGATCTTCTGACAGCGAAGTTAACGTACGACGGTCACCATCTGAAGAGAAGAGAGTTCTTTGAATATGATAGCGATGCCATATTAGTAAAAAAGATCGTCGACAATGGCTCTAGTACGCATTCTTCTCACCTTTCTGATGTCACAGAGCGTAGGATTACCTATATCAAACCTGTTCGTGATAGATGTGACCATGGTGTCGGCCAGCCCTCTAGGATCACGGAATGCTATCTTCACGTTCCTACAGGAAAAGAGCATCAGCTCAAACGGATAGAGTATTCCTACACAAAGGCGGGGCTCGTTGAGAAGGAAGAGGTCTACGACTCTCACGATCATCACCGATATACGCTTACCACGAAGTACGACAGCAAAAACCGTCCTATTCGAAAGACAGATGCAATGGGCTGCGAGTATCTTTTCGAATACGATAACAATTTCAACAAGACGCGAGAAGAGCTTGTGGGGTCCGGTGTTTACACCACCTTCTGCTACGACAAGGCCAACAGGCTCATCCTGAAAGCAGACCATCACGACGATGGCCTTACTCTCTCTACTTCGTATACCTACGATTCTCTAGGTAATATGCGCTCGATGACCGATTCCTTCGGTCAGACAACGACGTATGACCATGATGATTTCAATCGGGTATGCACTGTTGTCTTCCCTGACGTTGTAGATCGCAATGGAAACGTCATCTCTCCGACAGAGAAGAGAGACTATGATCTTTTTGACAATGTCTCTTCACAGACAGATCCTAACGGCAATACGGTGACGTCTGTATACACCGTTCGCCATCAGCCGGCACGTATCTCATATCCTGACGGCTCCTCGGAGAAATATGAGTATAACCTCAATGGCACTGTAGCAAGGAAATGGGAGAGAAATGGCTCGAGAAAAGAGTTCGCTTACGATTTTCTTGGTAGAGTCCTGTCAACGACGGTCTACGCTATCGATGGAGCCCTTCTTACGTCCTCGTCTAACACCTATGATGCCTTTCACTGCACCTCGTCGACAGATCCTATGGGACATGCCACGCTCTTTTTGTATGATAGCGCAGGAAGGCTGCTGCGTGTTCAGCAAGGCGATCATATCACTGAGTATGGCTATGATAGCCTTGGGAGGAAGCTTCGGACATTTGAGTCATGGGATGCTGGGAAACACATAGAGACCATAGAGGAGAGAGATTTTCTCGACCGAGTCGTTGAAATACGAAAAGTCTCTTCAGATGAGACGCTTCTTTCACACCAGCGGTTTTCATATGACATTCGTGGGAACTGCACGGATGTCACTTCATTTACCACAAACGATACATCAACAACTGTCCACACTGACTTCTCCTCACGCAATGTCCCTCTTCGCGTCATTGATGCTCTAGGGAATGTCACTGAAGTGTCCCATGACTACGGGTGGAAAAATGGGCTTGGCCAACGTGTCCTTCGCAAGGTGACTCGAGATCCTCTCGGAAATATGACGATAGAGGTCTTCGATGCCCTCTCTCGTCTTGAGACGGTAGAACGAAGAGCTGCCGATGACACCCTTCTTGCAAAAACAGTGTTTCGGTATGACGCCAAGGGCAACAAAACTCAAGAGAAAGAAAGTGTTGTCATCAATGGTGTTTCAACTCGAGACTATGTTGTCGAGTGGTCGTACACAACGATGAATCAGATTTGCTGTGTCGTCGAACAGCCCGGGACTTCCGATGAGAAAGCTACTCGATATACGTATACGAAGGGCGGGCTTGTAGAGACGATTACGAAGCCCGATGGCGTTATCCTCACGAATACCTATGATGGTCTTTCTCGACTTATCGAATTGCAATCTTCGGATGGTACGGTCGATTATGCATACACCTATGACCTCAACAACAACCCCATTGCTGTCCTTGACAAGGTGCTGAACGTCACTTTCCATAGGTCTTTTGATGAGTTTGGTCATCTTGTGAGTGAAGATTTTTGGCCGGGCATTAATGTGGGCTACTCTTGCGATTGGCTCGGACGGTGTACGCGGTATAGCGTCAATGGAACCCCTTGTGTCGAGTATGAGTATCTCAGCGGCCATCTTACGGACGTCATTAGGAAGATGCCGTCTGGCGCCGAGCTCTATCGCCATCGATATACGGACATCAATTTGGAAGAGAAGGTTGTCGAAAGCGCCTTAATACATGACCTAGGAACGGCAACAATGTCCTGGGACGCCATGGGAAGGGTCTCAGCCATCGCCACGCCGTACTGGCAAGAGACGATTCCTCAGGATGGGTATGACAAAGCAGGAAACCTCCTTCAGACCACTATTCATGATAATGTTGGCGACGCGGGCTATCGATATTCGTATGACAATCTCTATCAGCTGACACACGAAGAGGGGGTGTTTTCTGATGACCACTCGTTTGATTCAATCTGCAACCGACTGAAGAAAAATGGCGCTTCGTATCAGATGAACTCCCTGAATCAACTTCTCTCTGAGAGCTCATCGGTCTACAGCTATGATAAAAACGGCAATCTCATTGGGATGACGAATGGCGACGTTCATTTGATATTTTCTTATGATGCCTTAGACCATCTTGTGGCGGTGGAGCAACCCAGTATCTTTCGGTTGGAGTTTTCCTATGACGCCTCACATCGCCGGCTCCTGAAGAGAAAATTTGTCTGGGGAGACAGTTCTTGGCAGTTATCGGAGGAGAGTCGCTATGTCTATTTTGGAAATCGTGAAGTGGGGTCAGTAGATGAGCAAGGTGCTTTCAAGGAATTCCGTGTTTTAGGTCGAGGGAAGGGAGCTGAGCTTGGGGCTTCAATAGGAATCGAGCTCGACGGCATTGTCTTCTGTCCCATCCACGATCACAGGGGAAATATAACGGCTCTTGTGGATACTGCTACAAGGCAAGTCCATGAGACGTATCGATATTCAGCGTTTGGGGAGGAGCGGCTTTTTGATGAGAACAACACTCGCCAGGAGAGTGTCAGCAATCCATGGAGGTTTTCTTCCAAAAGAACGGACCCTGAAACCGGCTTTATCTTCTTCGGTAGGAGGTATTACTCCAGTCTGATAGGACGGTTCCTAACGCCAGATCCCGTAAGGTTCTCAGATGGCCCTAACCTTTATGCCTATGTCCACAATAGCCCCATAATGCTCATCGATCCGTATGGGTTGACGACGATGGAAGATATTGGCGAGACAAGTCTTGAGGCCGGAATGGGAATGGGTAGGGGCTTTGTTCATCCTTTTGATACGTTGTATGCCAATTCAAGTCGTCTCGTAGAGATCGGTCATGAGATCTATCATGGGGACTTCTCCAGGATTTCGAACGCGTCGGCACATGACATTGTGACCTTTTCAAGTGCTCGTGCTGGAGAGGTGATAGGGATGGCAGCGGCTGGTTGCTGTCTTGCTAAATCCATTCCTGGCGGTGTAGTTGAAGGCACACGCTATATTACTAACGTATTCAGCAGAGTTTGTGCTAAAAATGTCTGCACAAGAGCTGCCGAAACCCAGATGGTCGTTGCTGCTGAAGCAAGAGTAGCGGCGGCAAGTGAAGCTGCTGTTGCATCAGAAGCTCTTTCAGGGGCTCCTAAAAGGATTGGAGCTTCAAGTAAGCCGATTTGGAGTAAAAGAGTAGACAGAACTCCCGTCCAAAATGCCTTTAAACACTGGAAAGATCATGGAGAGGAATTCGGTGAGATACAGAACTCGAAACAATACGTCGAGAATGCGTGGAAATTTCGCGACAGAACGGACGTGATGGTAAAAGTTCGTCCGAATGCGGAAAGGGTTCTCTATGATCCCAGGAGCAATACCTTTGGTGTGTTCACGGAACGCGGTGTTCCGAAAACCATGTTTAAACCAAAGGATTCTATGGATTACTTTAAGGCTCAATAAGGAGAAAGCTTATGGAAACTGATGACGAAAAAAGATACCCATGTCCGTGTTGTGGCTTTCTTACTTTATTTGGATCTACCAGAGGAACGTTTGATATCTGTCCAGTTTGTGGGTGGGAAGATGATAACGTGCAATTTGATTCTCCGGACCGTCAGGGAGGGGCGAATGGAGTGAGTTTGAATGAAGCTCGATTAAACTATGCCTTATTCGGGGCTGCCAAGAAGAAATCTCTTAAAGACGCCCGCCCCCCTTTGGCCGATGAAATGCCATAACTTTAGCGGTCACTTAAAATACCTTCGGAGTATTCACGGAACGCGGTGTTCCGAAAACTATGTTTAAGCCAATAGATGGCGTTAAGAAGTTTAATGAACAAAAAAGAGTGCCGTATGGAAACTAACAACGACAAAGGATTTTCTTGTCCTTGTTGCGGATTTCTTACTATGGATGAGCCGACCCGAGGTAGATACGATATTTGTCCCGTTTGTGGTTGGGAAGATGATGATTGGCAATTTAATAAACCTGATCACCCCGGTGGAGCAAATCATGTAAGTTTAAATGAAGCTCGAGACAATTACGTCAAATTCGGAGCGTCAGATAAGGAATCTCTTCCAAGAGCCCGTCCTCACAAACCTGATGAAATGCCATAACTTTGGCGGCCACTTTAAATACCTTCGGAGTATTCACGGAATGTGATGTTACGAAAACTATGTTTAAACCAAGGAGCCTATGACGTATTTCAATAACGACAGGGGGATATCTTATGCAAGCCGAAAATCACAAGAACTATCCGTGCCCTTGTTGTGGCTTTCTTACTGTAGGAGAGCCACCGCCAGGGACGTTTGAAATTTGTGATGTGTGTGGATGGGAAGATGATGAGGTGCAATTCGATAATCCAGATTTTCGGGGTGGTGCGAATTATCCAAGCTTAAATGAGGCGCGGTTAAATTATGCAAAATTTGGGGCAGCAAAAAAAAAGAGTCTCTTAAATATGTACGTTCTCCTCGTGCTGACGAAATCCCGTAACAGGGTTCGGCCTGAGTCAATAGGGGTATCAATCCTTATTTCCGACGTGGCAACAGATCCTAAGATTCCCTGGAAAACATCTCAGCAAAACCCATCAAGACGTATAGCTGAAGGATCGAGGGATGGAGTGAATATCAGAGTTATTCTTGATACGAGAAGAGGGGATATTGTTACCGGACACCCGATACCATAAAAATGAGATAATTTATGAAGGTTGAATTTTTAATAAAATCAGTAATAAAAGAATCTGAAATTTTTTTCACAGGGGAAGATCGGGGTTTAGTCCATGAACTCCTGCAACATAATGGGCAAGGATTGGTCATAGAATTTATCTGCGATAAAATAATTGAATATCACATTGTTATTCCCGAGCTTCTCGGTAAAATGATTCAGGTGCTTTCCTCAAAACTTGGTCTTGATCCGAGACGTACTTGGAGAACCATGGTGATCGAGGAGTCCGAAAGTCATCAATTAAAAAGATTGGAAATTGAGAACAATGAAGTCGCCAGGCAATCAGAGATTCAGCCTGAGACAATTTTCGAAAAAAAGAAAGAATACTTGAGTCCCAGTGCTGTATCGGAGATCGATGGGTATATAACTCATGATGAACTCGATCTTGCTGTTGAGACGTTGTGTTATTCTCTGATAGAGAACAAGGTCCCTATTTCGAAGAGAGATGTAGATACACTTTTAACAATCTGGCTTGATTTGGATCATGATCCATCTGAGTGGATAGGTTTTAACATTCAGCCCGAAATATAAAAAATTTTCAATACCTTCTCTATTGAGGTTGTCAATTATGTCTCTGTCCTACAGAAAAAATTTTCCTAACGATTGGAGTGAGGAAAAAATACTAGAATGCATTACCGAAATAACCACAGATCCAAAAATATCCTGGAAGCAGATAACTGGGCAGATTGGTTTTTTGTTACGCCCCTACAAGTATCTCGTAGACGGTGTATGGGAGGGTAGAAAAATTCGCATTATTCTAGAACCCGATGAGCGAGGAATTTTAACAGCGTATCTGCTCTGATAAGGGAAAGAGCTGACCTTGGAGAATCGGCGAGAATCGAGCTCGACGGCGTTGTCATCTGTCTCATCCACGATCACCGGGGGAATATAACGGCCCTTGTGGATACGGCCACAAGGCAAGTCCATGAGACGTATCGGTATTCAGCGTTTGGGGAGGAGCGGCTTTTTGATGAGAACAACACTTTCCAGGACAGTGTCAGTAACCCTTGGAGGTTTTCTTCCAAAAGAACGGACCCTGAAACCGGATTTATCTTCTTCGGTAGGAGGTATTACTCGAGTCTGATAGGACGGTTCCTAACGCCAGATCCCGTAGGGTTCTCAGATGGCCCTAACCTTTATGCCTATGTCCACAATAGCCCCATAATGCTCATCGATCCGTATGGGTTGACGACGATGGAAGATGTGGAAGAATGCGGAATTGAGACTAGTGCGGCTTTCGGACGATCTTTTGTACATCCGTTTGATGCTCTGTACGCTGATTCAGGTCACCTTCTACAGTTCGGAAACGATATCTATAATGGGGATTTCTCGAGGATTTCGAGTTCGTCTGCAAAAGACATCGTGAAGTTTGGATGTGCACGGGCCGGAGAGATTGCTGGAATGGCAGCTGCAATTTTGCCAATAGGAGAAGCAGCAAACATTGTCTTCCGAGGTGGGATGAGTGTGCTTAAGCATACTTATGCACAGGTCGTAACTAGGGTTGCCCAACAGGCGGCAAAAGAAGGAGGCGCTAATTTTACAGCGAGTGGGGGGGTGCTGGCTACGGCGGAAAGGGCAGCCGGAAAATCTTTGATAAGGGGTGGAGAGAGAACAGTTAGTATCGCCAAGGCTGGAGGCCAAAGCGAACGGCTTGCCAGTGATCCCGCAGGGTATTCAATGGAGTGGAGGGGATGTCGGAGCTATCAATTTGAGCCCGCTAAATTTCAGCCCCTCAGAAATGCTTCAACGAATATTCAAGGTCGTGAATACTCCGGCCATGCTATTGATCAAATGCAAAATAGAGGACTTCCGTTTTCTGTAATAGAGCATGCGATAACCAATGGTAAGTCGGTACCGAGCTCAAGAAGTGTTGCTAGAAATATTTACTTTGATCAGGAAAACAATGTTAGTGTTGTGGTTCAAAGAGATGTTGGAAAGGTTGTTACCGTATGCCATGGAGAGTTAAAATATAGAGGGTAGAAATGGGAAAGATCAACGACAAGTCAACAATGTCTAACATTATTCTGTATATAGATCGATATGCAAAAGGTGAGATCGAACTCATGGAGCTTATTCAAACATTGGAAGGGGCCTTTAATTGCCTTGAATCTGTAGATAATAATTGGAAGAAGTTGGTTTTAGGCGATTGGATAGAATTGGAAATTATTTTATCTTCCGTTCTCGAAAGGGATTATGAGAGGATGGTAATCATCAAAGAAGAAAAACTTGAGATAGATGAGATTCTTAGTTCGCTAAAAGATAAGATACAAAAAAGAAAGGACGCTATAGAAGAGCATTACTGTCCCTCTTGTGGAATGGACCTTTCTGATTCGAGTGCTTGGGATACAGAATCAATTGAATATGATCATTGCCCATGTTGTGGGTTGAAATTTAGCCGAAAACCTTCTCTGCTCGGAGAGGTGTGTGAGAAACGCGATCGATGGTTGTTGCATCCTGACTTTTGGCATAACCAGAAAGAGAAGCCAGATGAATGGAATATTGAAAAACAAATGGAACACATACCCAGGGATTATATGTAATGGATGTGAAGGGATCATGAAAAAAGGGATCTAGCATGGACTTGGATTGTTTAGTTTCGACAATTGTAGACGAAGTTAACAAGGTTATGCCTGGAAAAGACAGAGCTTTATTTCATGAATTTCTAGATCATGCCGAATTACAATTGGCTATAGAATTTATTTGCGATAAAATCTTTGAGTATGATGTTCCAATTCCAGCTCGTTTTGGTAAAATGCTGCAAGTAATTTCTGCAAAATTAGAGATTGAACCCGCAAGATCTTGGTGGCCTATAATGATAGAAGAGCCCGAAACTCATCAATTAGCAAGGTTACGTGCGGAGGGGACAGGGCTGTATGTTCAGGCACAGGAGGTTTTTGAAATCGTGAAAAAATATTTAACCCCTCAGTTTGCATGCCTAGTAGATGAATTTTTGTCTCATAACGAATTAGATCTTGCAATAGACGAATTGTGTCATTGTCTGATTAACCACCAAATTCCCATTTCAAAACACAATGTAGATACGTTGCGAACTATTTGGCTCGATATGGGGTATAATCCAGCAGAGTTGGTAGGCTTTAACATTCTGAAGGAATAAAAATTTATGGAATTTTATTTCCGCTTATCGCTATCCAGTATTTTTTATTTACAATTTAGGGCATAGATGATGTCTCTATCATATAAGAAAAACTTCCCTAATGATTGGAGTGAAGAAAAAATATTGGAATGCGTTACGGAAATAGCAACAAATCCAAATATTCGCTGGCAGCAGATAACCGGACAAGATCAACTCCTGCTTCGACCACATAAATTTATCGCTGACGGTGAATTGGCAGGGAAGAAGATTCGCATTATTTTAGAACCCGATGAGCGAGGAATTTTAACAGCGTATCTGCTCTGATAAGGGAAAGAGCTGGCCTTGGAGAATCGGCGAGAATTAAGCTTGATGGCATTGTCTTCTGTCCCATCCACGATCACCTGGGGAATATAACGGCCCTTTTGGATACAGCCACAAGGCAAGTCCATGAGACGTATCGATATTCAGCGTTTGGGGAGGAGCAGCTTTTTGATGAGAACAACACTTTCCAGGACAGTGTCAGTAACCCTTGGAGGTTTTCTTCCAAAAGAACAAACCCTGAAACCGGCTTTATCTTCTTCGGTAGGAGGTATTACTCGAGTCTGATAGGACGGTTCCTAACGCCAGATCCCGTAGGGTTCTCAGACGGCCCTAACCTTTATGCCTTAGATCATTGGAATAGACATGGAAAGGAATTCAGCGGGGTACAAAATTCGAAGCAATATGTGGAGAGCGCATGGAAATTTCGAGATAGGACTGACGTGATGATGAACGTTCGCTCGAATGGGGAAAGAGTTCTTTACGATCCCAGAAACAACACTTTCGGTGTGTTCAAGGAACGTGGTGTCCCGAAAACCATGTTTAAGCCAAGGGGTTCTATGAAATATTTTAACAACGAAAAGTGGATACCTTATGCAAACTGAACGTCACAAACAGTATCCTTGCCCTTGTTGTGGCTATCTTACCTTTGATGAGCTACCTCCAGGGACGTTTTTCATTTGTCATGTGTGTGGCTGGGAAGATGATGAGGTCCAATTTGATGATCCAAATTTTCGAGGAGGAGCAAATGAGGTAAGCTTAAATGAAGCTCGAACCAATTACGCCGAATTCGGAGCTGCGGACAAAAAATATCTTAAAGACGCCCGCACCCCTCTGGCCGATGAAATGCCATAACCTTGGGGTCACTTTAAACACTTTCGGTGTGTTCACAGAACGCGGTGTTCCAAAAACTATGTTTAAACCAAGGGAATCTATGAAATATTTCAATGACGACAAGGGAATACCCTATACAAATTGAATGTGAGAATTTATGAAAAAAGAGGATTAAAAAAGATATCCATGCCCATGTTGCGGCTTTTTGACTTTATAACCCGGATTTTTCAGGGGGCGCAAATTATCCAAGCCTAAATGAAGCTCGAGACAATTATGTCAAATTTGGAGCAGAAAAAAAGGAATCGCTTCCAAGAGTCCGTCCTCCCAAACCTGACGAAATACCATAACTTTTAATGAAATCAGGCATTGCAAAAGGAGGTATTGCTTCTCACTTTCGTGAAGATGGGCCAGTAGATGAGCAAGGTGCCTTCAAAGAGTTCTGTGTTTTAGGACGAGGAAGTAGTGGTCATGTGGAACGCCAAGAGACGTATGTTCAAACTAATAGATCCCGCGAAAAGAAAAATATCGCTTGACTCTTCCCCTTTTTTTGGTTCATAACGGCACCTATTCTTTATCAAGAATTTGGTGTAGCTATGAAGCGGTACCTTTTCTTTTTTCTTGTCGTTCTTCACGCCCTTGCTGCTGAAGAAGAGGAAGAGTTCTCCCTCGTCAACCTTACCAAAAGCCCCATCTCGAGAGTTGCCGGAACTGTCAACATCGTCACTGGCAACTGGGTGGATCAGACCGCCCACCAGTCAACCTCCGGCCCTGATCCCTACATAGTTGCCCACTCCTATATCAGCTCTAGCCTCGAAGAGGGGACTCTTGCTGACGGCTGGGATCTGTATCACCCTTCAGAACTTGTGGTGTATCAGTCGAAGGAGATCTCATACGTCTACAAAGACCTTCCCAATCCCTTTCCAGAGCTCGTAGAAAATGAGCTTGATACTCCCTCTTCCGTGATGGTAACCAAGGGCCAGCATCAAGACAAAAAGACCCACTCTCCCGATCTTGGCGTCCCTCATCGCCCTCCGCAGGACCCTAAGCCATGGAGATACTCCTCAAATTACGCGGACAATAAATCCAAGCTGATTTATCGGGAGGCAGGTGGCGCCACATATTTATTCAACGGCGATAATAACGCCCGCAACTTCTCTCCGAAGATTCGTGGGACGGGCTATAACCACATCAGCTCCATTGACAGCCCCACACGCCGTGACATACGTCGTAGCAATGTCTGGTGGGATAAAAATCATGATGAGTGGATCGTCACGCTCGGCGATGGCACACGGCGTACCTACTCCCGCACCGATAAACATCTGCACCGTCCGTGCCCTCAGCAAGAGCCATTTTATAAAGCGTCGTACCATATCAAAGAGGAGATTCTTCCTTCCGGCAACCGTCGGTGGTACCACTACGACAAAGATAAAGAACTTCAGTCGATCCAAACTGTCAGCTCCAATGAAAAATATGTGATTCACTTCGTGCAATTTCATCGAAGACATGATCATGTGGAGGTAACGACCAGCGAAGGGCTGTCGACTCGGTTTTCACTGAAAAAGCTAAAAGACCGCGAGAACGCTAATGTCGTATCGTCGATCGACCGACCGGCTATGGGAAGTCTTTCCTTCTCCTACTGCGATAAAAGCTCTCACCATGAGCGAAGAATCGATGAGAAACGCCATGGTAACGGCAGAAAGGATATCGCCAAGTTCTACCACGAAGGGAAGAACGACGTTGGTATAGAGGTCATCCATATCTCTGATAAAAAGGAAAATACGTTCCTCGAAAACAGAGTCCGAGAGCTGTGGACACAGCAGCTGCCAGGAGGGCCGTCTGTTCTCTCGCATACCTTTACCTATAAAGACTGGGAGCATCACTGCAAGGCAAATGTCAAAGAGTCTGACGGCGCGACGTCAACCTATGTCTGGGATACCGAACGCCGCCCCACATGGATCTGCCGCATAGGCGCTGACGGCCATCGCGTTAATAGCGAGCATTTTTTTTGGGGTGAAGAGAGTAATGAAGGGCGGCTGACCCGAAGGACCATTTCCGATGAAAAAGGCTCTCCGCTCCTCGACCATCGGTTTGAGTTTGATAAGGAAGGCAATGTCGTTGAAGAGACTTTTCGAGGGATCTTTACTGGCCGCCCTGACTCTGAGCTGACGTTTAACCACAAAAAACATGTCCATGGAGGTGAGGCCCTCACCTGGAAGGCCACCTATACCAATGACGGCCGGTGCTTAAAAAGCGCTGATGTCGATCCTCTTGGCAACTGGACGTATTACGAATACGAAAAAGATCGATGCCTGCTGACAGCTCGTTTTACCTGCGACCAACAAAAAATCATCAAGCGGGAATTTTTTGTCTATAACTCCGCTGCTGTCTGTATCAAATCCATCGTCGATGACGGCTCTTCACGCAAAAAAGAGGACCTCACAAATGTCACCCGTCGGACGACCCATCGTGTAACACCCCGACGCGTCACGCCGTATTTTGGCTCTCCTGATAAAGAGCGTTGTACGGTCTGGACGCCGGCTGGCGGTGAACAGTTTCTTACTGAGGAGCGCTACACCCGCGATACATTAGGTCGCGCTATCGCCAAGGAGATCGTTGACGTTTCAGGTGTTGTCCAGAAGCGGTGGACATACACCTATGATAATTTTCATCGCATCATTGAGTCATGCGATCCTACTGGCCGTGTAGAGTATACAAGCTATGATGATGACGGCCGTGTTGCCATCAAACGCACTCCAGAGGCGAAAGTTTCTTTCACCTATGATTTGTTAGATAGGGTTATAGAAGAGAAAAAGAAGTTCCCCGATGGGTCTGTAGAGAGCACCTGCTTTCAATACGACCTTACCGGACGCGTTGTCACCAAGATCGACGCTCGGGGGAGGGAGACGACTAAAATCCGAGATCTCAGCGGGAGAATCACCAAGACCATCCTTCCCGCAATAGCAACAGAAAACGGCACCGTACGGCCGGAGACGTCAACGACGTATGCTGGATCCCATGAGTTTCACATTTCTCCGACGGGGGCTACGACAGAACTTGTCCGCTCTGCCGCCGGCAAGGTACTCGTCACTTCCAATCCCTTCGGCGCCAAGACCTATTGTACCTATGATGCTCGAGGACGTCTTGTACAGCAAGAGGACTCCACAGGCCTTGTCACTCTCACCTCTTACGACGCTTTTGATCGACCTACAAGAGTAGAGCAACAGTCTGATGGAGAGACTCTTTCTGTTGTTACCAAGACATATCAAGGTTTTGATCTTGTTGAAGAGCAGTATCCAACAAAGAAGATACAGTATGCCTATGACACCTTGGGCCGCAAGGTGCATGAGACAGTCACGGACCTTCTGACAGGCCAATCAGCTGTGACCAGAACGGAGTATGACACGCTTCACAGGCCTATTCGAGTTTTTCATGATGGCATAGGAACAGAAGAGCAGATCTCCTACGATGCTGCCGACCGAGAGATCTCTCGACGTGTTATTGGCTCAGATGGGTCTCTTCTTTCTGTCTCCTCCAAGACCTATGACCTTGCAGGAAGAGTCATCGAAGATGGAGTAGGACGAGCTGGAACCATTGCTAAGACTACTACAACCTATGGTGCCTATGGGCTGCCATCGGAGATTGCCTATCCTGATGGCACGAAAAAGTGGTTTTCCTATAACCCCCAATGTCGTTGGCAAGATGGACATCTGTATTTTCATAAGGTGATGACGGATGGCCGAGGGGTGGTGACGGAGGAGCTTCTCGACTCCAACGACCAAGTGCGCATGAATATCGTCAGAGATCCGTTCAGCGATGTCATCTATAATCGAACGATGACCTTTTCCGTTCTCGGAAAGCCTGTCCTCATCGAAGATCATGAAATTCTCTCAGGGCAAGAGAAGTCCATTGTCCGGACACGTCTTGGCTACGATGTCATAGGGCAGCTGACGTCGTGTACGTTTGGGGAGGGGACGTCCGAAGAGGCAACGTGGCTTTATCGCTATGATGCTGAAGGCAGAAAAGTCGAAGAGATCAAGCCGTCAGGGGTGGCGCTTGCCTCTACGTATGATGTCAAGGGAAGGCTCTCCTCGTTCAAAAGTTCAGACAACACCATTGCCTGGAACTACCACTACAACGTCCAAGATCTTCCAGAGCTTATTGAAAACTCAGTCACCGGCGGTTCCACTGTCCGTCGGTATAATGGCTTGGGGTCGATGGTAGGGGAGACACTGGAGAACGGTCTCTCGATGTCGTATGACATTGATGTTGCAGGCTTGCTCTCTCGCATCACCTATCCCGATGGCAGCAGTGCTTCATATCAGCACTCCTCCGGTCTGCTGTCGGCTATCGAACGCAATGGCTTCCTCTATCAAGTGAATGCTCGTGACCTGTCGGGAGTGATTACCAGTGTTACGCTTCCAGGATCTGCGGGCCAGATCACGCAAAGCATTGACCAGATG
>Ga0364867_10081_pt1 | contig 63835 bp, 50 predicted proteins | sample ExccelAu500001D4_3_FD_206915 | JGI IMG/M metagenome (GOLD analysis project Ga0364867, IMG submission 206915) | Enriched cells from Trout Bog Lake Hypolimnion, Wisconsin, USA - BchlTB.Aug13.5000.01.D4 | ecosystem: Environmental > Aquatic > Freshwater > Lake > Hypolimnion/Profundal zone | place... | reverse complement strand
AAGCCTCAGTCACTTTCTCATCACCATAGTACCTGCGGCATTGCCTGATGTCCTCCACATCGCCTCTCTCAAATACCCTCTCGATCACAAAGTTGGCCCTGAGGTCATAATCCAGGGCCTCAAAATTCACATCCCAGAAGATCCGTTTATTGAAAACCGGTTTTTTGACTTCAGCCATGATACGAAGTTAACAAATTTACAGGTTGAAAAATCTTATTTTAGCCATTCAGATGACATTAGAAAGATCGGTATGAGTAATGTAAACGAACGTATCCTCGGAATCATTGATTTTGTAAGGGATTGTTACGAGGCGCAAACCAGGGCCTTTTCGGCTTTTGAATATGACTATCTGAGGGAACTGATCCTGAAGAACCAGATCACATCTGTTCTTGACGTGGGAACGGGGGAGGGGAATTTTATTTCGGGTTTGGCTGGCTTGACCCCAACTGTGATGTATAAAGCCGTTGATGCCGATCCTGAACTTATCACATCGGCCCGCGTGAAACACGGTGCAGCAAACCTCTCGTTTGAACCAATGCTGTTTGACCATTCCTTCCCATATGGAAATTTTGATCTGATCACGGCAAGATTCGCCGTAGAGCATATGAAAAATGTTCCGATGTTCATCTCTGATGCGTTTACAAAACTCAAAAGCGGTGGAATGTTGATGATCACCGAGTATTTCATCGATACCAGCTATGACGGAAACAGTACCTGGAAGCTTTTCAGGGATAAAGAGCTTGAGTTTTACCATAACATCGGCTCTCATCCAAGGATCTCCCTGGTCTTGCCGAAGTTTTTAAAAGACCGGGGTTTTTCCGGCGTGGAATCTGTCCTCAGGCATGTCTCACCCTCAACTGTGGGGCATGATGATTTTTATAACGTGATCAGGAGTTATGCCAACCTTTACAGCGCCGTTGAACCAGGTTTATGGACAGATGAATTGAAACAGCAGGTCCTTAATTACTGCGACAAAGCTCATGCCGACACTACCGGCAGGGAAGATGTTTTGTTTGTAAGCCAGACCTTGGGAAGAAAGCCCTGACAGGTACTGGCAGGCTTATGCCTGGTTTCTGAAATGATAAAACAAAGCTAACGGGCGGTAAAACGCATGTGCAAACTTTGAGAAAGCAAACAACAGCACAAGTTCCATGGAGATCACCGTGTGAACCAGGAAAACGAGCTGGTTGAAAAGATTGTCTGCGCCAAAAGCAACTGAAGCTTCAAGCCAGAAACCCGTTATCCCTGCAATCCAGAGGAACCAGAGGAAGGTCCAGTCGGCCGGACTGGTTTCACTGTAAATCAGCGTGACTTTTTTCCATCGGTAATTGATGGCCTGGCTTGTACCGAATATCATAAACAATCCGGCAATGGTTCCAAGGATACGGCTGGGCCACCATATCGATGTGGATGGATCTTTGAGAATAAAATCAAGACTTGTTGCAACCAGCAGCCCGATAAACCCCCACATGATGGACCAATGAACGAACCAGGGCTGGATGAACCAGGGTTTGCCCCTCCAATGGGAGTCTTCCTCGGCATCGCAGTGCTTGTAACGGTCCATGGTCCCGGCTTCGCTGAGTACCATCCATACCGCTTTGAAAACACTGACTTTGGGTTTGGCTTTCTTATCACTGTTCCTGTTAAAACGGATGATCATCGAAAGGACTCCCCATACCATTGAAAGACCTGTAAAACTGAATATTACCAGGCCCATATTGTGAATTACAGCATAGGGTAAATAGGCAAATATCCAGCGGGATACTTCATATTCGGGTTTCAGGGTGAACAGGAAGAACCCGAGAAAAGCTGCAATCAGGGTTGTAATTGCAACAAATGCAGGCGGACTTTTAAACATCAACCTGGTAAGCCCTGTGGGTTCATACTCGGAAATTGCAAACCGTCTCACTGCTGCAAGGTATTGTCCCGGTCCCGCCTGCCGCGGACAGGTTTCGGTACAATCTCCGCAGGAGTAGCACAACCAGGGTTCGACACTGCTAAGGATTTCTTTTTTAAGTCCCAGCATACCCAATCTTACGGTAAGGCGGGGGAAACTTACATTATTCTCACTAAGGCTGCATACCGCCGAGCAATTGCCGCAGTTGAAGCAGGCATCGAAATCCTTTGCCCCGTATTTTTTCAGTTCATCTGCAAAATGTGGATCTATCTTCGTCATTTCGCCTGGTTTTTAAGTTTGTACAGGAAGTATTCATCATTATCGTCAATGCCTGCCGACTCGACTATGTAGTATTTGTTCATGGTCATCAAATGCCAGGTTACAAGTTCTGAAGGCTGCTGAAGGCTTGCAGCGATCTGCGGAATGGTCTTCGGATCTTCGGAAATGTCGGCCATGATGGATTTCCATATCTGCGGGAAATCTTTCATGCCTCCTTCGGCTGCTGCAGTTCCCTCTGAGCTTCCCTTCTCCACTTTAAGATCGACATCATGGGCAAAACCGTCTATCATCCCTTCGATCTCGGCATTCGTATATTGGGCAATGTCAATGGCGTCGGCAGGGCATGTTGGGGCACAGATCCCGCAGCCCTTACAAACAGGATCGTTCACCGACGCCACGACTTTGCCGTTTGTTTCAATCTGGAAAATTGCATCGTACTCGCATACTTCCTGGCATTTTCCGCACCAGGTGCAGGCTTCCGCATCAATCCGGGCGACAATAGGTTCCAGTTCAAGCGTGTCTTTTCTGATTATTGCGTTGATCTTTGCCGAAGCTGCCATTGCCGACTGCACCGATTCGGTAATGTTTTTAGGCCCCTGGCAGCTGCCGCCCAGGAAGACCCCGTTGATCACCGTCTCAACAGGTCTCAGCTTGGGATGGATCTCGTTAAAAAATTTGTCGCTCCCGATTGGGATCTTTAGTTTCTCAGCTATGGATAAACTGTCGGAACGGGGAACCATGCCGGTAACCAGCACGACCAGGTCGGCATCCAGCTCCAGCTCCCTTTTCCTGGTGAGAGAGTCCCTTACCTTTACATTGACTGTATTCCCATTTTGTACCACGGCAGGAGGCAATTTTTCCTGGTACATCAGGTAAGTATCGCCCGATCTTGAAGACTTTTCGTACAATATTTCATTTTTTCCATAAGTGCGGATGTCGCGGTACAAATGAAACGCCTTGATCCCCTTGAATTTTTCATGCACCATGATGGAGGAATGGATGGCGGCAGTGCAGCAGCTCCTTGAACAGTATTTGTTATCTCCTTTGGTCTGCCGCATGCCAACACAATAGATATAGGCAATGGTTTTCACAGGCTTTCCCTTGTAAGAAAGACTTCCGTTTGAAGAATCTACCAGTTTGTCAAATTCTTTCATGGTGATCACCCTGCTATCGGGGCTGAAACCATATTCTCCTTCTTTAGGAACATAGGATTCATAACCTGTTGTTACAAGGATAGCGCCTGCAGCAAAGCTCATGACTTCGCCGGGGCTGCCGTTTACTCTCACATCCACCTTGAAATTTCCTATGCTTCCCGTGACTTTATCAACCGTTGCAGAAGTGAAGAGTGTGATCTTTGATAATTTTCTGATTTCACTCAAAAGTGTGTCAACCAGTTCCTGGCCCTTTTGATTTGTAGGAAATACCGGACCTTTGCCGGCCATTTGTCCGCCTGCAACCGGTTCTTTCTCAACAAGGACTACCTGGTTGCCCATGCGTGCAAGATCGATTGCAGCACGCATTCCCGCTACTCCTGCACCTATCACAACCACCGATTTTGTGGCTTTGACTTCAATGTTTGTAAGCGCTTCGGAGCTCGACACCCTGCGTATGCCGGCGCGGATCAGCCCTGCAGCTTTGTAAGATGCCTGGTCGGGATGGTCTGAATGGGCCCAGGAACACTGTTCGCGTACATTGACCTGTACATAATTGTAAGGGTTCAGCCCTGCACGTTCGGCAACACCGCGGAATGTATGTAAATGTAGTTTAGGAGAACAGGATGCGACAACGATGCCATCGAGTTGCTTCTCCTGTATGTCCTTGATCATTTCCTTTTGGTTGGAATCGGCACAGGCAAACATCACGTTCTTTGATACCGCAACGTTATCTTCCCGGCCCACTATATCGCGAAGCTGCTCCACATCCACGTAATCGGAGATATTTCCGCCGCAATGGCAGATGTAAACGCCTATTCTCTGTTTTTTTTGATTTTCAGACATTATTTATCTTTTAAATTCTTTTATCGCTTATCTCACATTTTGAATACTCGAATAATCGAATACTCGAATACTCGAATTCCGAATTCTGAATTTCTCATGGCTCATGGCTCATGGCTCATGGCTCAGATATGCCGCCACCTCACTTGCTGCCGCCCCTGCCGACAGGATCGAATCGGGAATATCCATAGGTGCTGCGGATGTCCCGGCTACAAAAACTCCTTCCACGCTGGTCCGGCTGGGATTCAGCAGGAGGTCGGTCTGTTTGACGAAATTAAACTGGTCGAGGGCCGGGATGCCGTCTTTAAACGCACCGAGGACTTTATTTTCGGGCATCATGCCTACCGAAAGCACGACCAGGTCATGGGTCATTTCCTTGACCTGTCCTGATTCCACATCCTCAATCCGCAGAACAACATCTCCCTTGCCGTCTTCCTTGGCCTTGATCCTGGCTACCTTGGCTTTCACCAGGTTCACGCCCATGGATTTCGACTGCTGGTAAAATTCCTCGTAACCCTTGCCAAAAGCACGGATGTCCATATAATAGATGGTGATATCCGCCATCGGCAAAGCTCCCATAAGCAACTGGGCCTGTTTAAGCGAATACATGCAGCAGATCTGTGAACAAATAGGATTGTTCGTTGCCGCAACCGAGCATGAACGGAAGTTTTCCAGGCTTGAATCCCTGGATCCCGTGCATAAAACATAGGCAATGTTTCCCGGGGTTTTCCCGTCACCCGGCCTGAGTACGTTGTTATAGGGGCGGGTAGGGGCGATGAGCCTGTCCATCTGCAGTGAATCGATCACATTCGGAAGCTGGTTGAATGAATACTGCGGTTTATATGCAGCGTTAAACAAATTGAAGCCCGAGGCAATGATTACCGAACTTGCGTATGCCTTAACGATTTCTTTTTTCTGTGAAAAATCAATGGCATAAGCGGGACAGGCCGAAACGCATTGATGGCATTCGCGGCAGTTGCTGCAATCGAGGCAGCGGTTGGCGCTCTGATGAACTTCCTCTTCGGTGAAGGTGAATTCCACTTCATTGAAGTCTTTGATCCTTTCGGCTACAGGCCTTACTTTTTCATCAAGAGTGGGTTTCAGTTTGATATCCGGCCTGGCCAGGACATTCTTTTTATCAACGGCAGGAAGCTTGTCCCCGAACTCAAAATCGCCCATCTCAAGCCCCTGCAGGTATTTGTCCATGTAAAATGCAGCCCGCTTACCCATGCCTGCAGCTTCGATAATAGTGGAGGAACCGCTTACCGAATCTCCCCCTGCAAATAACCAGGGAGTGGCAGTCTGCAAGGTGTTTTTATCGGTTTTTATCCTGCCGTCCTTTTCAAGCTCAATTTCTTTACTGAAGGCGGATGTGGTTGGTGAAAGACCGATGGCTTCGATCACAAAATCGACATCCTCGGTGTATTCCGAACCCTTTACCTCGGATGGCTTCCTGCGGCCGCTTGCATCCGGTTCACCCAGGGCCATTTTAATAAGGACAACCTGGGTGAGCCTGCCATCTGCGCCAGCAAATTTTACAGGGTTCCGGAGCAATTCAAAGTTTATACCTTCTTCTTCGGCTTCATGAATTTCGTCTTTCCATGCAGGCATTTCTTCCCGGCTCCTGCGGTAAATGATGGAAACTTTTGAGGCTCCCAGTCGAAGTGCTGTGCGGGCCGAGTCCATCGCGGTATTTCCCCCGCCGATCACCATCACCTTTTTGCCTGTAAGATCGGTTTTTAAGCCAATCTTCGATTCCCTCAGGAAAACAAGGCAGGAAACAATCCCCCTGAGATCGGAACCGGGGATGTTCATGGTGCTGGTTTTATGCGTACCAACGGCAACAAAAACTGCATCATAGCCCTGTTCTTTTACTTTATGTATGCTGCCAACCGGGTGATTGCATTCAATCTCCACCCCAAGTGAAGTGATGTTCTCGATATCGCGATCTACAACGGAATTGGGCAGGCGGTAGGCCGGGAGTGTAAGCTTTAACATTCCTCCCGCTTCAGGGGCTGCTTCAAAAATCTTCACCTTGTGTCCTGCAATGGCCAGGTGGTAAGCTGCGGTCAGGCCTGCAGGACCTGAACCCACTATGGCAACTTTCTTGCCGCTGTTCTTTTCGATGAGCCTTGCAGGTGCTTCAGGGTATCTGATATAATAGTCTTCTGCGAAGAATCTTTTTATCCTGCGGATGTCGACCGTGGCTTCGAGCCCGGCGCGGGTGCATTCGCCCTGGCAGGGGGCATAACATGCGCGTCCAAGGCTGCCCGGGATGGGAATGTCTTCCATATGCAGGTGCATGGCTTCCTCGTACTGCCCGTTGCGGACCAGCGAAATATACCCGTAAGGCTTTACACCCCCCGGGCAGGCTGCAATGCACGGAGCCGAGGTATCCTGGCGCTCGATGACGGCAATCCTGGGATTTGCCAGGCTGAAAGGGATATAGGCCACCTTGCGCCCTGCAAGATGTGCATTGTATTCGTCAGATCTTACTTCGGGACATGCCATTTCGCATTCCTGGCAGCCTGTGCAGGCTTCTGGCTTTACATACCTTGGATTCTTGTTGATCCCGAGATGAAAGCCTTTTTCATTCCGCTTTATGCTGTCGATTTCTGAATTCAGCAGCAGTGTAATGTTTGAATGCCTTGCGGTTTCCGACATCTTAGGGGTTGTAATACAGGCAGCGCAATCGAGGGTTGGAAATACCTTGCTCAGCTGTATCATCTTGCCTCCGATGGATAATCCTTTTTCGACAAGCAATACCTTGTAGTCCATGTTGGCAAGGGATAATGCCGCTTCCTGCCCGGCAATACCACCGCCGATGACCATCACATCGTACTTTTTTTCTTCTGTCTTCATGAAAGTTCAGCTAAGATTTTTGAGAAATTGGCCATATGGCTGGCAAAGGGTTCGGCACAAACCGAGCAAATGGCCGCCATCCTGATGCGTTTGGGGCTAATACCTTTTTCAGTCATGAGTCTCTGGCATTCGGCGATGATGCCGTTGGTAAACTCAGGACAACGGGAGCTGTAAGAGCATTCATGCCCGTCGGCAGCGATGAATACACCGTCGAAGCCCTGCTCAAAAGCTTTCATGACCCAGCGGGGCTTGATTCCCGATGAACATGGGAGGCTGATGGTATAAACTGTAGGAGAATAATGGATCTTGCGTAAGCCGGCCTGGTCAATCCCCGGATCAGAGATCTTGTCGGTCGAGAACACCAGTATCCTGGGTGATTTTTTTGTTTCCATTGGTTAATCTTTATATCGGTCGTTAAGGGGCTGAAAATTTTTTATGCCTGAAAGGCCTGCTCCATCACTCATGGCAGGAACCCTGCAGGGTAAACCATTCCCCGGAAGACTCACCATCTTCATCAAACCGGCAGTTCGGATTTTAGTAAGGTATAGCCTGAAAAGACTCCCGGGGCTGAGGTTGATGCTTTCTTCAGAAATAATCTGGAATAACTGTCTTCTTCAATAATTCCTAAAAATTCATGGGTCATTTTATTGCACCATTTCGGGATGTCATTCTTGGTACCTTCATCTGAAGAGTAGATCTCCATGATCTCTCCTGATTCAATTTCTCCGATGGCTTTTTTGGCAGCCAACAAGGGTCCCGGACAAGCGGTTCCGCGGGCGTCAACGATAGTGTTCGATTTGAGGTTTTTTAATTCATCTGTGCTCATGGTATTGTCTCCTGTTTTTAATTTTCCGGAAAATTCCGGGACGATCCTCCCGAAAACCCGTAGCAGGTTGCCCTGCAGTTTATAATTGATTATATGAATAATTGAATTTTACTTTCTGAAGCATCCGTAAGGAAGGTTGCCACCCCGCAAACAGTCATGCCGGGATAATCTATCATCTCTTCCTTTTTAAATCCCATCAGGTTCATCGACATTTCACAGATGGCAATCTCTATGCCGAGTTCACCTGCTGTTTTCATCATTTCTTCAATGGAAGGAACCTTGTGTTTCTTCATGATCCCTTTGATCATGGCGGTACCTGCACCACCCATGTTCATATTGGAAAGTTTAAGTTTGGGGCTGCCTTTCGGAAGCATCATGCCAAACATCTTTTCAATGAAATTCTTTCCTTTCCCGGTTTTTGACGGGTCACGCAAGGCTGAAATGGCCCAGAAAGTAAAAAATAGTTTTACCTTCATGTCGAATGCGGCAGCTCCTGTAGCGATGATCATGGCGGCAAGGATCTTATCCATGTCGCCTGAGAAGACTACCATGGAAAGCTGGTCTTTGGTGCCTTCTTTGAGTTGATTTACCTGCTTTTTCAGCTCAGCAATCTGAGCTTCGATTTCTGTGCTCATAGTTGTTTTATTAAATGTAAAAATGTAGATAAATAGATGTGTACAAAGATAAAAACCGGCCTGATATTAAAGCGCTTAAATCGCATGAAATAAATCTCACGAACACGTGATATATGTCACATGTTCGTGAGATTTAGTAAAATTTGGGAATTATTTCCTGATGGAGGCTATTTCTGCTATTGCATTCACCGCTGCATCGATTTGTTCCTCGGTATTAAAGGCCCCGATACTAAGCCTTACCGTACCGTGGATCTTGTCGGTTCCCAGCACTTCATGCACGAGAGGTGCGCACTGCAGGCCTGTGCGGCAGGCGATGTTATAATCGACGTCGAGCATGGTACCCACATCACCTGATTCGAAGCCTTTGATATTGAGGCTAAGCACAGGATTTTTTGCAATTGGGCTTTCGGCGCAGTAGGTGAGTACATTGTTCAGGCCCTGGACTCCTTTTCTCAGCTTGTCCCAAAGCTGTATTTCTTTATTATGCAGATTTTCAATCCCCTGTTCCAGTATCCATCTTACTCCGGCATTCAATCCTGCCACACCTACCAGGTTAAGAGTTCCGCATTCCAGGTGGTAGGGATACTCCTCGAGATGAGTTTTCTGGGCCGAACGTACACCGGTGCCCCCGAAACGTGTAAGCTTCACCGGAACACCCTCCATCACATACGAACCGCCTATGCCAGTTGGCCCCATGAGACATTTATGACCGGTGAAGACAAACACGTCAATATTCATTTTTTTCATGTCGACGGGTACTGCCCCGGCGCTCTGGCTTCCATCGACCACAAGGTAAATTCCGGCTTCCCTGCATATTCTCCCTATTTCCTCTACAGGCTGAATGGTTCCTATCACATTCGAGCAATGATTCACCACGGCAAATCTTGTATTCGGCCTGAGGACCTTTTTAAAATCATCCGGGTCTACATAGCCATGTGAATCAAAGGGTAGACGGGTAACTTCAATAACCTTGTCCATCTCAAGATGATACAATGGCCGAAGCACCGAATTATGTTCAAGTTTTGTAGTGATCACATGGTCGCCTGGTCTTGCCATTCCTTGTATGATCATATTCAGGGAATCACTGGCATTATAGCTGAATGTCAAACGGTTCGGGTCATCCCCGTTGAACATGGATGTCAGCATCTTACGGGTTGCCATGATCACTTCTTCAGTTTCAATAGCTGCGTCAAACCCCGACCTCCCGGGGTTCACCCCGTGCTCCTTGTAAAAATCACACATGAATGAATAAACCACTTCAGGCTTGGGAAAGGTTGTGGCAGAATTATCCAGGTAAATCAGCTTTGTCATATGGGATTGTTCTGTTGAGGGATTTTTAGTAGATCTTATAGAATGAGCGCATCGGCAACGACCTCGGCAAGGGTCTTGACCTGGATGTTCAGTTTAAATGAAAAATTAATCTGCGAGAGCTGATCAACGCAATTGTGGCAGGGAGATATAACGATCTTTGCACCGGTCTTTCGAATCTGTTCAGCTTTAATTTCAGCGGTCTTCATCCGGCGATCGTTGTATTCGCTCATGGCAAGTTGTCCGCCACCGCCACCACAACAATAGTTGTCTGTTCCGTGTGGTGTCATCTCCCTGAAATCACTGATGAATTCTTTCAGGATATACCGTTGTTCATTGCAGATCCCCCCGCTCCTTACCAGGTTACAGGGGTCATGCAGGGTAACTGCTTGTTTGAATTTTTCCTTATCCAGTTTGATCTTCCCTTCATGGAGGTAACCTGCAATAATTTCTACGGATGTCTTTACTTTGAAAGGAAACGCTTGCTTTAGATAATTCGGTGATTCCCACCTCAGGGCTCTTGATCCGTGTCCGCATTCGGCAAGCACCAAGGTCGATGTGCCCAGTTTGTCCATCTCATCCCACATCCGTTTTGCAATCATCCGGGCTTCATCCATATTCCCTGAGAAATAGGCATAGTTGGTGATGTCGTACATTTGGGATGAAAGAGTCCAGCTCTCCCCGGCAGCATAAAAGATCTTTGCCATAGCCGATATGGACAAAGGGAAGAATTTGGGTTCCCTGGGATTAAGAGTGTACATGACCTTCTTCCCTTTTACATCAATTGGAATCTGAGCTTCCTTTGTATTTAGTTCATCGGTCAGTTCATCTTCCATCCATTTAATAGTATCCACAAATTCCTGGGTGGGGATACCCATATTATTGCCGGTTTCAACGGCTGCTTTGACGGTCGACTGAAGGGTGGCAGGCACCATACCCATTTCGGACAGCATGGTCCTTCCAGTTTTGACAAGATATGCGATATCGACACCTATTGAACAATGCATGGTACAACGACCGCACATAGTGCAGGCCCCGAAAAGCAAATCAACCATTTCATTTGCTGTATCTTCATTGAGCTCCCTTGCTCCGACGAGTGAAGGCAGGTACTTTCCTGCGAATGTATGGTACCTTCGGTAAACCGAAGCGACAAGGTCGACTTTGCGGGCCGGTGTAAAGCGATCATCACCTGTAGCCTTATAATAAATACAACTTTCGGCGCATAATCCGCAATGCACACAGCTGTTCAGGTGAGTCAGGAGTTTTGCTCCTCCCCCGTTTTCAAATACCTTAAGCCCTTTTTCAATCTCTCCCCGGGTAAATTCCCGGCCCCTTGCGGCGGAACCCTGGTCCTGGTTATGCCCAGGTGATAATGCCAATTTATTAATAGCTTTTTCCATGGTTCAGGGTTTTTGGTTCTTTACGGGAGGCCATACACCCCTCCGTCCATAGAAAAGTCCAAGTTCCCATCTTGCCGCGAAGAAGTATAACAGATGTTTTAACTTTCCAATTGGAATGTATAATAACAGGAGACCTGCTGTAAGAAAAAGCCAGGGTGTGAAAACAGTACCCAAAGCCATAGTAAGTCCAGTTAGTATCTGAAAAACAGTAACAAGAACGTTTGATATATAATCATCGGGGTTTGAGAGCTCCCTTAGCCCTTTTTTTATCATTCTTTTGACCAGGATACTGATACCGCAAAGAGCAGATACCAGCAGAAATGAGGCAATACCCCATGACAGGGCAGGAGGGAAGACCACATCCGCCCATATAATAAAAATCAGAAAGACTGAAAGAAATGTTCCCAGGTGATAGATAATCCCGGCTGTATAAGTCGGAAGGTGCAGGAAGGCAGATTCCTTTTTAACAGGGCTCATGGCCCCGGTGAAGGAATATTGAATTCCTGCCGGAATGCTTCCCGATGGAGGGGCATAATCAGGAGTGTTTCCTGATTTTAAAAGAATTGTAAGGTGATACGTAAGATTAGCCAGGCCAATAAGCAAGGAAATCAGGAAAAACAAGGTATACCAGGTCATACATTTTGACGCTTATACACAACCGTCGGGTTTAGGCAGGCCTGCTACCCGGCAGGCACCTCTTGCAGGTCCTAACGGGAAAAGCTCATAGATCTCGCGGAGTTTAAGCCCGGTTTCCTGGCATAATACCCTGACCATGGGAGCCATTGCTTTTTCTTCCCAGGTACGGCGGATCAGCTTCACCACTGCCCAGTGTTTCTCATTCATTTCGGTAATACCGTCGTAACGGGCAAAAATCTTTGCCACTTCCTCATTCCACAGCTCCGGTGTGGTAAGAAAACCATCACCGTCAACGGTAAAAGCTTTACCTTCTAATTCAAGTGTTGCCATAGTAATTTATTCTATTGTTACCCATGCATTAATATCCGGTCCTCCGTTCTGTTCTTTTATCAGTCGGAATTCATTTGTATGTTTGTTGTAAGTGTAATCATTGCTCCATTCTTTGTAGTTTTTCGAAATCTGACGTAATGCATCAGCGATAAAAACAATTTCCTGGTCTGTCATAGTGGGATGCAGTGAAAGCCTGACCCAACCTGGTTTTTCAGACAGATCACCGCTGGAGATGCTGTTTGTTATTTTTTGGGATTTCTCATAGCTTACATCCAGAAGATAATGACCATAAGTGCCGGCGCACGCGCATCCCCCCCTCACTTGTATTCCGAAACGGTCGCTCAAAAAGGAAACAACCAGGTTGTAATGAATGGAATCAATATAAAATGAAATCACTCCAAGCCTGTCTGTGACATTATCGGCAAGGATATGAAGGCCTCTTACGGAAGCCAGTTCCCTGAAAGCAATTTGAAGCAACTGCCCTTCACGTTGATGAATGTTTGATAGCCCCATCCGGTTTTTCAGATCCATGCTGAGGGCAGCCCGTATTGCCTGCAGGAATCCCGGTGTTCCACCGTCTTCCCTAAGTTCTATGTCATCAATGAATTTATATTCCCCCCATGGGTTGGTCCAGTCAACTGTACCTCCTCCCGGCTGATCAGGGACTTTATTATTATATAATTCCTTGTTAAAGATTAAAACCCCGGAGGATCCCGGGCCGCCCAGGAATTTATGCGGTGAAAAATACACGGCATCAAGGGCCTTCATTGGATCACCGGGATGCATATTGATGTCTTCATAGGGAGCAGAGGCAGCGTAATCAACGAACACTTTTCCACCGTACTGATGCAATAATGCAGCCATTTCGTGAACCGGAGTCCTCACACCGGTCACATTTGAACAGGCTGTGAAAGAACCAATGAGTCTCCTGTCTTTGCTGTATAATTTCAATGCCTCCTCAAGGTGGTTGAGGTCAAATAAAAGATCCTTTCCCGGTTTTATCACAACCACATCAGCAACTGTTTCATACCATGAGGTATGATTGGAGTGGTGTTCCATGTGCGTGATGAAAATAACGGGTCTTTCTTTTTCTTTCAAACATTTTCCATCAGATAGCTGTCCGCATTGTTTCAATCCCAGCAGTCTTTGGAATTTTACCACCGCACCCGTCATCCCGAAACCCGTGGTGATTATTACGTCGTTTGGTCCGGCATTGACATGTTTCTTGATATTTTGATGTGCCTTGCGGTAGGCAAGGGTCATAAGTCTGCCGTTTTCGCTGGTCTCGGTATGTGTATTGCCAACAAAAGGGCCTATACGTTCATTAATAATATTTTCTATCGGCCAGTATAAACGTCCGCTGGCTATCCAGTCGGCATAAACCATCTTTTGCAGGCCATACCGGGTAACGTACCTGTGCTCGTTACCAATGGTATTACTGCGAAATGGTTTAAAGTAGGATTCCAGGTTCATATTCAGGGTGTATCATCACGGACAACAACAGTTGTCTGCTATTTTTCCGACTTCATGTTCCAGGTAATTCATGATGACGTTAGTGATGATATTGTCGTGGCTGGCTATAACTGAAATGTTCCTTTTTTCAAGAATTGATTTTGAAGCATCAGTGATATTACCCGTAAGGATCGAAGTGCAATCTTTTAACAGGTCAAAAACATTTCCGGCTGTTGAATTTCTCCCCGGTTTGCTCTCTATCATCTCCTCCTGTATAACTTTACCTAACTCAATATTCAATACGAGAAACCCCTTTGCATCCTCGAAGGAAGATGCCATAATTAATCCGTCATTGGTTGGAATAGCTGCTTTCATAGATATTGTCTTTACTCAGATTCCCGAATTGGATTCAAATAGACAGGACTCTGAAATCATGCGGTCAAAATTACCAATACCATGTGCAGTTTGAGAATAAGTACACGTGATACTGATTACAGATAACTGAGCATTTAGCAGTATAAAGCAGTGATCTCACATATATATTCATTTGTTCAAAAACATAATAATGTGTGATAAATATCACATGATGATAGTGAAAAATTCCGCAACTTTGTGGGCAAAATTTTAACTAAAGAATCAGTTTTGATGATGTTCCCTGACCCACTTCCATTTAAAACCCATTGCCGTGATTGTAAAGAAAAATCCTGTGCGGCCGCAGTGCTCGCGCCGGCTGAACTGGATCAGGTAAATGACAACAGCAGGGAGGCCGAGTTTAGAAAGGGTGATATTATTATTCATGAAGGCTCGCTAAACTCTAATATTATTTACCTGAAATCCGGATTAGTAAAGGAGTACGTAAAGGCATCCAACGAAAAAGAGCAAATATTGCAGATTGTAAAAAAATACAGTTACCTGGGGTTGCCATCACTTTTTGGTGACAGGGTCAACCATTATTCCTATGCTGCCCTGGAAGATATCAAAGTCTGTTACATTGATATTGCAATGTTTAAAAAGCTGATCAAAGAGAACGGTGAGTTCGCTTATGAAATTCTTGTTTCCGTTTCACGTGACAGCCTGAATAATTTCCATAGGTTCATGAGCCAGTCACAAAAAAAGACTTATGGAAAAGTTGCCGATGCAATGCTTTATTTTTCAAGGATAATTTATGAAAACCTTGAATTTGAAATCCCATTCACAAGGCAGGAACTGGCCGATTTGATTGGAATATCACGGGAAAGCGCAACCAGGGTTCTATTGAAGCTTAAAGAAGACGGCATCCTTTCATTGGAAGAAAGGATAGTTAAAATCAAAGACCTGGACCTTCTTCATCAGATCAGCCGGAACGGGTAGGAATTTCCTGTATCATTTGAGTCTGTTTTGATTGCAAATCAGTTAAAAGAAAACTGATTTTTGTTTTCATCTCCTTATTATTTTACACTGATTTTTTCCTATATGTTACCATTCGGTTTAATCTTTCAAACATCTCGCCGCAAACGCATTCGACCGGTTTGAGTAGTAATCTGACACTCCGAAATTCTGAAGATTCATACTATGAGACAGCGCTTTGATTGCATCATACGAATTTGATGACCAGAAGAAGGTCGCAAATCCCTTGAATTTCCAAGTCATGTTGCTGTATATTATACCGCTTTCAATAGCTCTGAATCCATTGATGATCGAATCCTGTAAAGGCTTCCCTGCCAGTCCTTGCGTTAGATTTGCATTGAACAGGGTCATCCATTCGGCCTGTGTCGGGACATGCCATCCGGGTGGACAAAGTCCCTGTGAGCCGGGAGTATTATTATACGCCATCAGTTCATCCCATTGATACAATCCTCCATAAATACCGCATTGAGTCTGATCGTCATTATAACAGTATTTTTCATTCACACAATTGTCCGTCTGCTCCGTTGTACCCTGGATGGCTGTTCCGTAATTCAGATTTTTCCGCATCCAGCATTGTGAACCGATCTGGACTGTGGGATATATTTTATTATCCCGGATATCTTGCAGGTTGTTTCCACAGGTAAAAACCGGCGCGGCTTGAACAATGATATTCTTTGCCATTAAAGCCGTGCATAACGAAACATTGGTGTAGGAATAGGTGATGGTCTTTGTTCCCACACCTGCAACAGACGGAGTAAAAACTCCTGTTCCTGAATTCACCCCGGGCCCTGAATAGGTTCCTCCCAAGGGGATCCCTCCTTTAAGGATGAAGGGTGCAGCGGCGATGGTTGTGACGCTGTCAAAGCAAAGAGTAAACGTAACCGGTGGAACCGGTAAAGCAGTCATCACGATCCTGTTGGATGAGGCGGGATTATTGGACACACAGGGAAGATTTGAAGTAATTATACAACGGATGCTGTCTCCGGCCTGCGGAGCATAGGAATAATTGGGGGAATTGGTTCCCTGATTAGTCCCGTTTACTTTCCACTGGTAAACCGGGGTTGTGCCTCCGTTAACGGGCGTTGCAGTATAATTGACCGTGGTACCCGGGCAGAATGGATTGGGATTTGCAGTGATGGATATTCCGGCAGGAATACTGTTATTTACGATCATATTCACTGTATTGCTCGTCGCAGGATTGTTCTGGGTACAGGGCAGATTGGAAGTAAGCGTGCATGTTACCTGATCACCGTTTACAGGATTATAATTGTACGTTGGACTATTGGTTCCAACATTTCCACCATTGACCTTCCATTGGTATTGCGGTGATGTTCCTCCATTAGTAGGTGTTGCCGTAAATGTTACCGAACTTCCGGAGCAAAAAGGATTAGCCGAAGCAGTGATTGATATACTGACGGTCAGGTTTGGATTAACAGTCATAGTAATGCTGTTACTGGTAGCAGGATTTCCTGAAGGGCACTGTACGTTTGATGTCAAAACACATTTGACAATGTCTCCATTGATCGGGATGTATGAATAACCAGGGCTGTTAGTACCAACGTTTCCGCCGTTTACTTTCCATTGATAGGATGGTGAAGACCCTCCATTGGTGGGTGTTGCGGTAAAGGTTACGGAATTACCGGCGCAGCATGGATTCACAGAGGGTGCTATGTTCACAGAAACAGGCAATAAGGGGTTTACAACCATCGTAATGGTATTTGATGTGGCCGGGTTGTTTATGGTGCAAACTGTATTTGAAGAAGTCAGGATGCAGAGGACAACATCCCCGTTTGCAGGAGCGAAGGTAAAGACCGCATTGTTTGTACCGCTATTCACACCATTCACTTTCCATTGGTAGGAAGGAGAAGAACCTCCGTAGGTTGGTATTGCTGTGAAAGTGACCGAATTTCCTGAACAAACAGAATTCCCTGATGCTGAAATGCTCACTTTCACCGAATCACCCGGATTGATCGTGACCGGGAAATCCACCGTTGATCCGCTGCAGCTACCTATTTTCGGAGTGATGTGATAAGTGACACTACCTGGGGTTGCAAGGGAATTATGCAGGACCTGGTTAATAACCAAGCCTGAATCGGCCGAATAACCCGTGACATTGCCTGAGGTTAGTGTGGCTGTCCAATGGAACATAGCACCCGAGGGAGCAGAAGTGAGTGAAATATTGGTCGATTCTCCGGTGCAGATGGTTTTATTCAGGGGATTATTGGTCAGAACGGGAACAGCTGTCGTGGTCAGTTGTACTGTGTCAGACTTCGGGCAATTTCCATTTACTTCAACCGTAACAACATAGATACCGTCTGTGCCTGTTTTGTATGTCTCGGAGGTGGACAGGGTCGTACCGGTTCCCGAAAGTTTCCATTCGTACGAGCAACCGGCACATGCCCCGGCATCAAAAGTCACCGAGTCCCCGTTACAAATTGTTTGATCAGGACCAAGAACCGGCTGATGACTTGGGAGGATAGTTACTGTTATCCATGATGTGTCTGTCCTGTTGTCAAGATGTCTGACAAAAAGGATAACCGGATAAGAACCGGGGTTGGAATAAACATGTTTTGGCGATGGTAGCAGGGAGAAATTGGAAGATCCTGATGGGGGATCACCGAAATCCCAGTGAATACTGTCGGGGGGTGGCCATATATCAGCTGAAAAGAGTGTGGAATCTGAATAACAATTCCCTGTGAAATGAGCATACGCCTTGTATGTCTGTAAAAACTGAGGTGTGGTACCCTCGTTTTGTATTCCCAAAAGGCAAAGGATATCTTTCTGCCAGTTGCATGAAAGTCCGGGTAAGGAAGGATGATTAATGCAATTCATTGAGTCGGGAATTTCACATGAAGGACAATAAATTTTCGAGTCGGGTCCGAGTTGCATATGATTCCCGAAAGGGTATCCGAGATAAACTCCATGTTGGAAAAAACTCAGTGAATCTTTAAAGGACATATCAAACTGATATCCGACATCCCATTCCGGATGCTGCGGATTGCAATAGGATGAAGATAGATAAAGATATTTTGCATCCACTGAAAATTCTGCCCCGAGAGCGTTTACTGCATTAAGCTTGATCCTGAACTTTGGGGTGACGACGCCGGTTTGCGCATTAAAATTGCATATTTCCGTCAGGGTATCTGAAAACACAAGACTTTTTCCATCCTGTGATATCTTCAGATCACCCCAGCCATCATGATAATCGCCCTTGATCATGGAAGGACTTATTACCGGACTTCCACTGATCCCCGCAGCAGTGATAAGGTAAGCATAATACGAGCGGTCAGTACCGCCTTTGCCGACAATCCAGATATCACGGTTGTTCGCATGCCTTACACCTGTCAGAACCTCTATCAAACTATCACCCTGGGACAGGAGAATATTCTTCTGTGTGGAAATGATATCTCCAAGTCCCCCGTCAAGTGACATATCAATGATGGAATATTGCATTCCCCATGGCTCCCCCGGCTGCCCGACGGTAAACAGATAATATTTTCCGGGATCATTGATCTTAGGTACGGCATAAACATTCTGAGGAGTTAAGTCAGCTCCACCATGTAAGTAACTGCCATTCGGCATAACGTCATAATTCCGGTTATAAACTTGCCAGCCATTTGAGAAGAACAGGAAGTTTCCGAGCGAGTCAGAAACTGAAGCTGTTGTGGAAGGATTTGAAAAAAACGGACTTCCTGCCAAACCCGCAGGAACACCACCTGTAAATTTCATAGCCGTTCCAAATCCGAAATACCAGTTATTCCATTCGCCCTGAGAATAGGAAAATAAGGACAAAATAAGGCTGCTGATAAGGAGAATAACAAGCCTGAAAATATGGCCGGTTTTGCTGTTCCCGGTTCGGCTTTTGTTTTCGATGAAGCCATGAGCAGAACAAAAAAGGGCATGGTGTTTCCGGGCTGGTCGGATATCAGCAGAAAGCATGAGGAAAACGGTAAAGATTTTATTCCTCACGACATATAGACATTAAGTCAGACTGGTCGTTGCCCTGAGAACAGTAAAGTTATAATTATTCCTGCCTGAAAGGAGTTTCCGGTTCAATTTTCATCGAAGTTCTTCACAAATTGGATAAATAAATTGCTGATTGCAACGAGACACAGGGATTATACAAGAAAAAGTCTTTTTTTCACCCGGTTTAAATTATAGTATCTTGGACGGAGATCTCATGGAGATGACCTGTTCGGTGATACTGAAGATTACCTTTATTGATTTTGCTAGCCCTGATCCCTATTTAATAACGGTTTTATAGATAAATCCCGCCAGGTCTTCACCGGCCCGGGTATAACTTCCCGCGATCCTCAACCCGGTATCAACATCTGACCATCCACCCTGGTATTCAGTATTCTCTTTTTTCATATCGATCGTTGCAAGCACTTTGGCAGGATTTTCTGTCTCAACCAGATCAACTGAAACAACAATATAGGTTTCCTTATGCCCCGCGGGTCCGAATCCGTAACCCATCATGCTGCTTGTTCCGATCTCCAGAAAGGTCGTATGCACTATAAATGTGTACTTTGCGGTCACTGCATCTTCCCTGCCTTTAAAATTGAAATTCGCAAGGACCATGTTCATCCCTCTTTCAAATCCAGGCTGATATTTGTCGGTCTTGTCACTTTTCCATTTTTCTGCCCACTCATCACCGCTGCCCTCTTTATGCTTGTTCATTTCAGCTTTTTTGTTATCAACATATTCAGCTTCCGCCTTGAATTTTCCAACCGCCATTTTGGAATAGTCGAACTGAAGATTTACCTCGGGCTGGCCTTTCAGCACCGAGATATCACCTGAAGTCAATTTACACTGGGCAAATGAATAAATTCCCGATAACAGGAAAAGCCCGGTTAAGATAATATTGCTGATTTTTTTCATTTTCAATGCAATTAAATTGTTTGATTTTTTCACAAATTTAAATCTATTCTAAATAAGTTGGAATAAAATAAACATAAAATTATTAACGGAGTGAAAGCAGGTTCTCGATAAGCGGACCGGTTTGGGGCTTGCAATGGAACCTGGGGCCGGGGCTTGCCAGGGGTTCATATCAATGAACCAACGTGAGGCTTTATATCAACGAGATATATTTCCTGGTTATGGAAACCCGGGATAAAACGTATACCGCAAAATTCATCAGGGATTGAAACCTGTAATATTATCACAGGCTGGCATATCAGGTAAAGCACCTTGAAGTGGCCTGAAGCCATTGCCGGCAGGGACAGCCTTCAATGAACATCCAGCCCGTGAAGCATGTATTCGAGGTGAATAAGTGAATTCAGGATCTCTCCCATATACTCGTTCACAGCTTTCACGCTGCCCGGTAAGGTAAATACCAGGGTCTTGCCCATCACACCGGCAACCGACCTGCTGATCAGTGCCTGGGTCTTTAATGCACCGTATTTCATCCTGATCATTTCCATGATACCCGGAATTTCCTTGTTCAGCATGGGTTTGATCACATCCACTGTAAAGTCCCTCGGGCCGATACCCGTGCCTCCTGTGGTGATAACGATATCGACCAGTTCATCTTTTGCCTGGTGAACCAGCTCTTCTAGTTCATTCTGATCATCGGGAATCAAGGAATAATGGATGAACAGATTCAGGCCCTTTTCGTGGAAAAAGCTCCGGAGTATTTCCTGAAGCCGGGCCCCGGAGAGGTCCTTGTATTCACCTGAACTCGCCCTGTCGCTGAGAGTGATCACCAGAGCCCTGTACATCCTGGGGTGGAATTCAAGAATGTCCCCTTCATTGATATGCCCGGGATGAAGAACACGGGCAAAGATCCCTTCCTTCGGCATCACGCAGTCGCCAACTTCCCTGAAAATTGAACAGGAAGTCCCGTGGCATTCCTTGCCTATCTGTGTGATCTCCAGCTCAACTTCCCCACAGGTCAAACGGTCAAGGGGATGCACCTGCAGGTAATCAAAACCTTCCAGGGTAATGTTTTCGGCAAACTCACCAGGGGTAATTTTTCTTGCAGCCTGCTGTTCAAATTTCCTGATGCTCTCCATGCCCAGCAGGCTGATCTGCCGGTTCCATGGACCTGAATGTGCATCGCCCTCAACTCCCTGCTGGGTCAGTTTAATCGTGCCGGCCGGCTTTTTTACAGTGCCTTTGGTTTCGGAAATATTAACGGAGACTACCTTGAACTTGTCCATAATGCAGGGCTTCAAGCCATGTTAAATATCTTCTTTCGTTTTGTTCAGCAACCTTACTTCATCAACTTTCATGGTTTTGTCAGCAGCCTTGCACATATCGTAAATCGTTAGAAGTGCAATCGAAACAGCAGTAAGCGCTTCCATTTCAATCCCGGTTTTACCAATGCAGCGGGCCAGGCTGTTCACCCTCACCCCGGTTTTATCCAGGCTGGCACTGACTTCTATTTTTGTTATAAACAGGGGATGGCTTAAGGGAATAAATTCGGAGGTTTTTTTCCCTCCCTGTATGCCTGCGATTTCAGCCACCGTAAGCACATCGCCTTTCTTCAGCTTGTTTTCCCTGATCAGGCTGATGGTGCCTTTTGCAAGGGTGATATGCCCCGTTGCTTCGGCGGTACGTATCTGATCCGGTTTTAGCGAAACATCGACCATGACTGCTTTGCCGGATTTATCAATATGTGATAACTTATTCATATGTCAATTTACGATTGGACGATTTACGATTTCAGATTGAAGTTAATGATTTAAGATTTCAGAATTTAATATTTTATTCGTCGATCGTCATTCTTATAATTCAATTGTAACTCTAAGATTGTCCAATCGTAAATTATTTTCTTTTATTCTTCGATCATCAATCTTAACATTCAATCGTAACTCTAAGATCGTAAAATCGTAAATCTTTTTCAGCCTCCAATATTATGAAAAAAATCCGAGGAATTGGATGTGCCTTTTTCGGGCTTCTGACCAACGGCAGCTTCAAGGGCAGGCCCGATGCCCATCTTGCGGATGTCGAAGGCTATGTCGCTGAACAGGCAGGGCTTGATCATCCCGTTTGCTGTAAGGCGGAGCCGGTTACAGTTCGCACAATCACCTCCATGCCCGTTCTCAACAATAGTGAAACAGCCTTCGCCAAGGTCCATCTGGTGAATGAACCTTGCTTCAAAGCCACGGGTTTCGCAAAACTCCCTAACTGCCACGGCATCCGGCTCTTCCGATGAATCCCTGATCACGCAATTGATCTTGATGGGTTTCAGCCCTGCCTTTTGCGCAGCCTCAATCCCAAGCAACACCTTCTCAAGTTTGCCGCCCCGGGTGATCTCAGTGAACCTGACGGGATCCATGGCATCAAGGCTGATATTGATCCTGTGCAGCCCGGCAGCGGCAAGCGGTTGCGCAAATTCTTCAAGAAGCATGCCGTTGGTGGTAAGCCCAAGGTCGAGTATACCGGGTATACCTGCTATTTCCGAAACAAACTGCACCAGCCCCTTCCTTACCAGGGGTTCTCCCCCCGTGATCCTCACCTTGGATATCCCCATGGATACTGCCAGCCGTATCACTTCAAGGATCTCTTCATATGAAAGGATGTCGTTATGAGAAAGCATTTTTATGCCTTCCGCAGGCATGCAGTAAACACAGCGCAGGTTGCATCGATCGGTTACCGAAACCCTGAGGTAATTGATGCGGCGGCTAAAGCGGTCGAACATTTGCAGCTTCTCCTTTGTTTATCAGGGTTTGCCCGATCTCCAGCATCAGCATGCCATTGGCTTTGGTGTAAGCATTGATGTGAGCCGAGCTGTGATATTCCACCTGAAATACCATGCCATCACGAATCATGACCGGGATAACCGATTTTCTTGCCGATTTTTTCCTTATGAAATCGGCTCCCATTGGCAGTGTAAGGATAACCGGCTGGTATTCGCAACCCATGGTTTTCATGATGAACGGCTTTACCAGCAGCTCGAACAAAACGAAAGAAGAAACCGGGTTCCCTGGCAGGCCGAAGATGAACTGCTTGTTGCAACGGGCCAAAACTGTAGGGCGGCCGGGCTGGATTGCTATGCTTTTGAACAGGATTTTAGCCCCGAGATTTTCCATTGCAGCGGGTACATAATCGTAATCCCCCATGGAGACTCCGCCGGTAAGGATTACTATATCGGACTCATATAAAGCCATTGCAATTTTATCCTGCAGGTCTTCGGGATTGTCATCTGCAATGCCATAATAGGTGCATTTTACAGGGACCTGCCTTGCCTGGGCCACAAGCTGCCATGCATTGGAGTTCCTTATGTTAGCTCCTGAAGGCTTATCTTCAGGTTCAACCAGCTCGTTACCTGTCGAGATCACCCCCACGTGAGGCTGACGGCTGACCCAAATCCCTGTATTCCCCACCGATGCAAGAACGGCAAGATGTGCCGGGCCTATCATGGTCCCTTTATCCAGGACTTTCTCTCCTTCTTTTATGTCTTCAGCCTTGTTGCAAACGTTCCGGGCAGTACTTTCCTTATTGAATTTAATGCTGTCGGCGGATGAGGACAGGGTGTCCTCAACCATAATCACGCTGTCGGCCCCGTTCGGCAGCATGCCTCCGGTCATTATCCTCGAACATTCTCCCGCATGGATCGGCAAAGTTGGTACCGAGCCTGCTGCGATGGTTTCAAGAACCTTAAGTTCAACTCCTTCATGCAGGTCTTCCATCCTGCAGGCAAACCCGTCAACAGCAGATTTGTTGAAGGGCGGCATGCTGATATCCGAATAAACATCTCTGCTCAGCACCCTGCCGCAGGCCGATTCCCAGGAGACTTCTTCTTCCCCGGTGACCTGAGCATTATTCAACGCAATCTCTAAAGCTTCTTCAAATGATATCATTCTTCAATAAATTTAACCGCTGTGGCTTTAAAATTAAGCCAGATCCGCATTCCTTCCCTGATGCCGAGTTTGTCGCGGGAGATACCAGTGATCAGGGCATGAAGTTTATCCCCCGTATCCACGCAAATATCGAAGCCGTTAGGCGTGGCAATGATCTCTTCCACTTTTCCCTCAAACACATTGCTGGCCGAGGAATCCAGGGCGGAGGCCGAAAGTACGATATCTTCCCCGCGTATCAAAACGAAGCCTTCTTTGTTTTCTTGTACTGATCCCACACGGATCTTCATACCTCCGGGGGTTTGGGCACAGGGTAATCCACCGTACAGTATAATCCTAGCGGGAATAAAGTTCCTGATCCCTATAAAATGAGCTACGAACCCGTTCCTGGGGTGATGAAACACCTCATCGGGAGTGCCGTACTGCAAAATGTTTCCATGATCCATCACTGCAATACGGTTGCCCAGCGACAAAGCTTCTTCATAATCGTGGGTCACATGCATGATGGTTTGCCCGCCACGGTGGATCTGCCTCAGCAAGGCCCTGATCTCCGATTTAAGCCGGCTGTCCATGGATGCGAGGGGCTCATCCAGTAAAAGGATCTCGGGTTCCTGTATCAAGGTTCGGGCCAGGGCGACTCTCTGAAGCTCTCCTCCCGATAAGGTCAAAGGATAACGATCGAGCATATCTTCAATCCCAAGTTTTGCACTCAGTCCTGCAATTTTATTTTTAATTTCTTCATGTGGATGGCCGTGCAGGGCATAAGCCAGGTTCTTCCTTACTTTCATATGCGGGAAGATGGCATGATCCTGGAATACCAGCCCGACCTTCCTTTGCTGAATAGGCAGTTTCGTGATATCCCTTCCCCCGAGCTCAATGGTCCCGCTCTCGGAGCGAAGAAGACCTGCAATGGTTTCCAGGAGTATGGATTTGCCTGCGCCTGACGGACCCAGCAGGATGAAATAATCTCCGTCTTCCACAGTAAAAGAAATATCCTTTATGCAGAATCCCCTGAGATCTTTATTGACGCCTGTGAGTTTCAGCATGGATCAGTTCTTTCTGGAAGATGAAAGCAGCAGGCGGAGGATCATGAAAAACACCAGGACCACCAGGATGAAGATCACCGAAACGGGCTGGGCATATTTCAATCCGAAGGAAGTGAAGCGTTCATATATCAATACAGGTGTTATCATTGGATGATAAGCGATGATCACAACGGCACCGAATTCGCTCATCCCCCTGGCGAACATTAGGATAAGGCCCGAAAGTATGTTTTTCCAGGCCAGCGGCAGGGAAATGGTAACAAACACCCTTACAGGCGATGCCCCCAGGGTAAGTGCAGCTTTTTCAAGGCGTTCGGGTACCGAGAGGAAGCCGTCCCTGGCTGCATTGATGAGGTAGGGGAGGCTCACAAACGCCATCGCGATCATGATGCCTGCGGGATGGCCTACAAAATTGAAGCCGGCAGCGGTGCCAGCCTTGCCCAGCCAGGTATCCCTTGATATAAATCCCAGCACCGCAATCCCGGCAGCGGAATGAGGAATCACCACCGGCAGGTCAATGATTGCGGTGACCAGTTTTTTTAATGGAAAACGGTAACGGGCAAGGATCCATGAGAATGGCACGGCAGCCAAAGCAAATAACAGAGTACCTCCCATGGAAGTCCCGAGGGTAAGTATAATGCTATTCTTTACTTCAGGGTCTTTTGCTGTTTCAAAAAGTTTGAGAGGGGAAGACGAAAACAACAGGCCGAGCACCGGAGCCAGAATGAATAAAAGGATCAGAGCTCCCAGTAATGAAAATACCCATTGAAGAGCCTGGCGTTTCATTCAGCGAGGTTTACGGCTTTTTAACGAATGGTTTCAGGCGGTCGGGTACCAGGTTGTAATTCTTCTCTTCCATTGGAACAACCGAGGGCTGCCCGTCCCTTTCCATGATCTTCATGCCCTTGTCTTTCGAGAGCAGGAACTCCAGGAAAGCAACAGCAGCTTCTTTGTCCGGGGCGTTCTTCAGCATGGTGATTCCGTAAATCATGGCTTCGCCTTTTACCTGGTCGGTTTTTCCAGGCTCTTTTCCTTTGATATCAACAACAGCCTTTTTATAATCTTCGCTGAGTTTCGGGTTTTTCAGGTTGACCTGGTCGGGAAGGAGCAGGTAGTTCAGTTTGTGCTGCACTGCAACAGACCTGTAGTTGAAAACATAATCGATATTGTTCGATTCAAGCAGGGCGATGAGGTCCACTTCTTTAGGCCTGATGTAATTCAGGTCTTTTTCCTGCATCTGCTTTGCAAGCCCCGGTTTTTTATAAAATGTTTCAGAAAGCTGAAAACACATCACGGTGCGGTAACCGCAGGGATCGGCATTGGGATCGGCACGGCCGAAAGCAACTTCCTTTTTCATGAGGATGTCAAACCAGTTCTTTGCAGTCAGATTGTCCTTAAATTTCGATTTGTCGGAATATATAATGCAAAGTTCGTTGCTTGCGAACCTGATGTTGAAGTCGGCATAGGCAGGAACAAGCATTTTATCAATAACACCATAATCTGAAGCAGCCATGATATCGCAGGGCTTTTTCAGGTCGGTGATCTTACGGGCGCATTCAACACTGCCTGCCGATTCAAGCAGGACATTAACATTGGGGTAGACCTTGTTGAACTCAGCTTTGATCTCTTTCATCGGGACCGAAAGGCTGCCTGCATGAAAAATGATCAGGTCGCATTTCAGGTCTGCGGGTTTCTGTGAAAAGGCAAACAGGGCCGTAAGAATTGAGCATAGGAGGATAAAAATAAATCGTTTCATGGATCTGTGTTTTGTAAAGCAATTATTGTTCTTTCCCGGATAATTCATTGAGAAAGTCGTTGAATCCTTTTTGAATGACCGCATCCGCATCGGAATGGAACCTGTCGAAAGCTTTTACAAGGAGTTTCCCTTCTTCGGTTAGCGACATGCTTCCTCCCTCGGCTCCGCCACGTTGCTTTTCAAGAAGCGCAAAACCGAAAAAATCTTCAATTTTTTTTATGTTACCCCAGGTCCTCCTGTAGGTATAACCAAGCTCGTCACATGCCGCCTTGAGGGAACCTTTTTCGGCGATCAGTTTAAGCATTCGCCATTTGCCATCTCCAAGAATGCCGTTGCCGGAACTGCCGGCAAGCCAGATCTTGTAATCGAGCTTTATATCCTTAGCAATAGCTGTGAATTTTGTTTCCATAATTCCCTGACAGGGAAAAAATCTCAATATCGATACCTGTCATGGGCAAAAGTAATATATTTTCCGATATGCTGTTATCTGCATATCCATAGTAAAGAGAAAAGATGTATCTTTGTAATCAACGTTAATTAAGTCTAAATAAGTATAAAATGAACAATGCAATTTTTAATCTTGAGCGGCCCGAAAATGAATATACCCTGAATTATGCCCCCGGCTGCAGGGAGAGAAAGATACTGAATGCCGAGCTTGACAGGATGAGCAGCGAGGTCCTGGATATTCCACTGATCATCGGGGGCAAGGAAGTCAGGACGGGTAAAACCGCAAAAGTTGTAATGCCCCATGACCATCAGCATGTACTGGCTGATTACCACCTGGCAGGGGAGAAGGAAGTCAACATGGCCCTTGATGCGGCTTTGAAAGCGCATAAGGAATGGGAAGCGGTTTCCTGGGTTGAGAGGGTTTCAATAACATTAAAAGCAGCCGAACTGATCTCCACAAAATACCGTCAGTGGATCAATGCCGCAACCATGCTCGGGCAGGGCAAAAGCGCTTTCCAGGCCGAGATAGATTCGGCCTGCGAGGTGGTCGATTTCCTTAAGTTCAACGCGTATTTCACGACAGAGATCTACAAGGAGCAACCTCATTCGCAAAAAGGCATCATCAACCGCGTCGAATATCGTCCGCTGGAAGGCTTTGTATTCACGGTAACACCCTTCAATTTCACGGCTATTGCGTCGAATCTCAACATGGCGCCTGTGGTGATGGGAAATACCACTGTATGGAAGCCTTCATCAACCTCCATACTTTCCAATTATATTTTAATGAATATCTTCAAGGAAGCCGGATTGCCTGATGGAGTGATCAATTTTATTCCCGGCTCAGGAAGCCTGATCGGTAAAACGGCCCTGGGTCACCGTTTACTTGCGGGCATTCATTTTACAGGCTCCACCGGTACATTCAACGGGATATGGAAAACCGTAGCTGACAATATGTCGGGGTACAGGTCTTATCCCAGGATAGTCGGGGAAACCGGGGGAAAGGATTTTATATTTGTACATCCTTCCTCCGATCCTCAGGAGGTTGCAGTTGCAATGGTACGCGGTGCCTTTGAATACCAGGGACAGAAATGTTCGGCTGCTTCACGTTCCTATATCCCTGAGTCACTCTGGCCAGGGATAAAGACCAGGATAGGGGATATGCTGTCGACAGTTACCGTTGGTGATGTCAGGGAATTCAGCCATTTCATGAATGCCGTGATTGACGAAGCTTCGTTCGATAATATCTTGGGATACCTTGATTATGCCAACAAATCGGGTGATGCGGAAGTGGTATTCGGAGGTACAGGCGATAAGTCGAAAGGTTATTTCGTTCAGCCTACAGTGATACTTACCAGCGATCCCCATTTTAAATCTATGGAAGAGGAGATCTTCGGCCCGGTGCTGACTGTTTATGTATACAAGGACAAGGACTTCGAGGATGCTTTACACCTCTGCGACCAGACCTCTCCTTATGCACTTACCGGTTCAATTTTCTCGAAGGACAGGGAAGCTTTGAATACAGCATGCAGGATATTAAGGTATGCGGCCGGGAATTTTTATTTCAACGACAAGCCTTCAGGTGCGGTAGTAGGAGCCCAGCCATTCGGGGGGGCCAGGGGGTCAGGAACCAACGATAAAAGCGGCAGCCAACTTAACCTGCTTCGTTGGACCAGTCCCCGTACCATCAAGGAAACGCTGATCCCGCCTACGGAATTTACCTATCCCTATATGAAGGTGGATAAATGCCACTAAAGATGTACCATGTACAAATATATTTTTATTTCCACGCACCGGTAGTTTTGAATTGCTCCCTCATCTTCCTGTACAATATGATGGGATGATCACCCGGGATAAGGTGCTCATCCATTTTGAGCGAGGTGACCTGAGGCTGGTGGGTTTCAACGACGGTGCGGTCCTGTTTCAGAACGATAAGGTTGAACATTTTTGAAAAAAAGAAAAACAGTTCCTTCAAAACGGGTAGTTTGATCATTTTCTGGTAAGTCTTCAGGTAAAAAAGGGTGTGGTCATCGTCAATGGGGACGAAAGCAACGATGATCCTCATCGAATCCATGATATGGTTCTGCCAGAGGTTTGGGAACAGGAAGGTGATGTAGACGCTTTTTTTCGGAGGTTCGTTTACCTGGTCCGGCCTGAGAGGTTTTTGTCCGTGGTCTTCCTCGTTGAACGGCCAGAAAGAGATCGAATCCTCCCCTTGTTTTGTAAAAGGACCGTTTACTACCGGCCCGATTCCTCTTCCGATGGTTGTACGGTGGATGAAGGGAACGTGAACCACATCCAGCTGATTTTCAATGGCTCTTGAATAATGGGCTTTCCAGAGATCGGTAAAAGTGGAAGAGATCAGGCTGTCGTCGAGATTGTCAAACCAGGGAACTTCAGGCAGATCAACAGCCTGGGGAGGGCCCCCCGGAGGTGGCTCAGGAGTGTACCAGAGGTATATGAACCCATGTGCTTCCTTCACAGGCCAGGCGCCGGCCCTGATATAATCAGGGACCCCGGATGCTATTCCGTTCGCGGGGATGAGTGTGCAGCGCCCTGTAGTATCATATTCAAACCCGTGAAACGGGCATTGCAGGTGGTTGTCTTTTACCTTTCCCTTGCTGAGCCTGATACCCCGGTGTGGACATTTATCAAGGAATACGCTGAGTCTCCCTGCTTCATCTCTCCAAGCAACCAGTTTCCTGCCGAAGCGGGTGAATCCTTTAACCTGGTTTTTCTTTATTTCCCGCGATTCCAGGATTACATACCATTGATATGGGATCATACTATGGATTTTAATTTTACCCGGGTGAGGAACCCTGGCGGTGCTATCAGTTGATTTGAACGAATGGTTAAAAGTAATATAAATTCAGATATCGTATCTTTGACGCTTAAAATTTGAATATGGCGTCAGCAAAAAGAAAACGGATTGCACTTGTGGCTCACGACAACTGCAAACAGGATATAGTGGAATGGGTTGGCTGGAACTGGCAGATACTGATGAAGCATCAGCTGATCTGTACAGGAACTACAGGGAAACTTGTAAATGATACCCTTGTGAGCAAAATTGAACAAGGCATTGATGAAACTGATGCCGGTTTATCGGCGGTAAGGCAGGAAAAATCCTTGCGGCCGGAGGATAAGAAAAAAAGTTCACCGATAAAGATCATCCGGTTAAAATCGGGGCCTTTTGGAGGTGACCAGCAACTTGGCGCCATGATCGCCGAAGGCAGGGTTGACATACTGATCTTTTTCTGGGATCCTATGCAGCCTCATCCTCATGACGTAGACGTAAAAGCCCTGCTCAGAATTTCAGTTTTGTATAATATACCATCAGCCTGCAACCGTTCCACCGCCGACTACCTGATTTCATCCCCCCTGATGGACGAAGAATATCATCCCAAAGTGAGGGATTACTCGGCTTATCTTGACAGGGCCATCCCTGAATCAGCGTGATCGGGGAACCGTGAACAGTTAACCGGAGAATGAGCCCTCTCTCGATACCGGGTTCCGGATCACGGTTCACGGTTCACCATTCAAGAATCACGGTTCACTGTTCAAGAATCACGGTTCATCGTTCAAGAATCACGCTTCACGGTTAACCTGTCAACGCCATCCCTATTAGCCGCCCGAGTGAGAAGGTTACTGCAGCAGCGGCAAGCCCGATGATCACCTGCCTCATCCCTGATCTGACCAGGGGTTTCCCTGTTAAAAGAGTAATGGCTGCTCCTATGGTGAATAATGCAACGGTGCTAAGCAAAGCACTAAGAATGATTGCCTTTTGCCCGTGAAGAAAAATGAATGGTGCAAGCGGAATAACCGCCCCTGTTACGAAAAGCAGGAAAGAGGTGATCGCAGCTTCCCAGGCCGATCCTTTGAGGTCATCGGGGTTCAGCCCGAGTTCTTCCTTTACCAGCAAGGTCTGCATGTTATCCTTGTCCGAAAAAATCCTGTCGGCCAGGGACCTGGCTTCATCCTCCGGCATTCCTTTTGCCCGGTTCATCAGGATGATCTCCTGCCTTTCCTCTTCAGGGCTGTTCTCGATCTCTTCCATCTCTATCTCGATCTGCCTTTCCAGTAATTCCTGTGAGCTTTTAACCGATATCCATTCGCCAAGCGCCATGGAAAAAGCCCCGGCAAGAAGACCGGCAACGCCTGCTATAAGCACTGCGTTGCCTCCCTGCGTGGCGCCGGCAACACCCATTACCAGGCTGAGATTACTCACAAGCCCGTCATCAGCTCCCAGCACCGCAGCCCTCAATGCATTGCCTCCGACATGATGGTGGCCGTACTCCATCTTTCTTACTTTTTCACCGCTGAGATGATCGAGAGACTTCAGGATTTTCACATGCCGGTCTTCAGCCCCGCTCCATGGTTTCCCCCCGGTCCGTTTTTTTGCCAGTGAAGCGCCTGAAATGCTCTTCTCGGTATCCATCAGGATACCCAATATCATATTTTGCCCGAATAATCCTCCCAGCCTGGAGATAGTCCTGGCTCTCAATGAAGGCGCAGGCGGCTTTGCATTTTTACCGCAGGCCAGCACTTTTTCCATCACCTTGGCCTGGTGTAAATCTTCAATTCTGGCCATTTCAAGATAAATGCTCCTGATCTCAGGGTCATTTTCCATTGAAGCAACCCTACGGTATAAATAAGCAGTATCAGCTTCGGTTTGCAATCTTGCCCAAAGTTTCCTGTCGGCTTTCATGAACGTTTATTTTTGCGAAGTTACCTGAATCAAACGTTCGGGCAGCGAATACAGGCCGATCTCTGAAATCTCAGGGTTGTCTCTGGCAGATGTGATCCTGATCCTTAGAATGTTAGTAAAAACAGATGGGAATCTGAGCAGCCTTTTATAGCCAATGGTAGTCCCGGATGCAATAATTTTCCATGATTTTCCTTCGGGTATCTCAACCAGGAAGTTTTCAACCCTCTGGCCGTCTTTGAAGAACTCAGAAATGCCAAGGCAGTTGAATGAAGCTTGTTCTTTTAGTTCAATAATGAACGAGGCCGTGTTGCTCCCCTTTTTAGTGGTCCAGTACGTCAGGGAATTATTGTCGATCATGTTCCCGGGTTTTGATTTCGGATTGCCGTTTACCGGATTGATGATTGCACCCCAGGCAAGGTTTATCCTGAATGCCGAATCAAGGATCGCACGCATTCCCTTAAGGCTTTTTACATCGTTCTCATTAATCAGCCCTCGTTTATCGGGGGGAAGGTTTAAAAGCAGGACCGAGTTCCTGCCGACCGAGCTGAAAAAGATATCAACCAGCTTGTCCGGACTTTTCACGAGTGAATCATCACTGGCATGATAGAACCAGCCTGGCCTGATTGAAACATCAACCTCCGAGGGATACCAGATAAGCCCTCCTGCATCACGGATCTTTTCGCGGCTGCCAAGGTCTTCCTGCATCATGTCGCCAGGGGGCAGGAACACATCCATGCCCGGAGCCTGCCGGGAGTCTGAAGCGATACTTTCAAGCGAGACCTGTGAGACGGGGATAACACTCCATTCAGTCTCCCGTCCATAGCCCGATTCGGTTCCGACCCAGCGCACATCAGGCCCCATGATAGAAATGACAGCTTCAGGCTGAAGTTTCCTGATCAGCTCATAGTAACCCATCCAGTCGTATACCTGTTTTTTTCCGTTAGGTCCTTCCCCGCAGGCCCCGTCAAACCAAACTTCGTCAACCTGCCCATAAAGGGTCAGGACTTCGGTAAGCAGGTTTTTAAAATAGGTGTTGTACTCTTCGGTCCCGTAATATTCCGAATGGATATCCCAGGGAGAAAGATACAACCCGAATTTAATCCCATACTCCCTGCAGGCATCTGAAACTTCCTTAAGAAGGTCTCCGTGGCCACCCCTCCAGGGTGAATTTTTAACGCTGTAATCGGTGTAATTGCTTGGCCAGTTGCAAAATCCGTCGTGGTGCTTTGCTACAAGGACGGCAAGTTTAGCCCCCGCATCCTTTGCAGTACGGATCCACTGCCGGGCATCCAGCGCTGAAGGATTAAAGATGTCAGTTTTTACGTCTTTCTTTCCCCATTCCAGCCCTGCGAAGGTATTGATCCCAAAATGAAAGAAAACCGTAAATTCGAGCTCCTGCCAGGCAGCCTGGCGTTCAGTGGGGCAAACATGGGCCGCAATCCTGGCTACTGAATCAGCCGCCAGCCCGGGTGGAATGACTGCAAAATTGCGGCTGGGCTGAGCAGAGATACTTTGTGAGAATATCAGGCTGAGGTATCCAAAAATAAAATATAAGAATTTATTTAACATTCACTATTCGCTATTTATTGCAGTGGAGCCACCACTTCGATAAGCTCGGGCAGGTCCATGCCGATATTCTTCAGGTGGTCAATCGTGGGAACCCCGTTTTTTGTCCAGCCCCGGCGCTCGTAAACAGCGTCGAGAAGCTTCTCATACTGGGCTTCACGGTATTTCCTCATAACCGCCATTTTTTCTTCTGTGGATTTCCCTGAGGGGTCGAACCCAACCTTCTCAAGAAGCTGCTTGTCGTAACGGTCAGCTCTGGATTCGTACTCCTCCTTAGTGACCGGACCACAGGCACGGTATGGCTGGGCATCATGCTTCCTGAGTCCATACCCTCTGCGGATACTGAAGATCCTCTGGAAATTATATACCCTCTCCGACATGCGTACCAGTTCGGTCTTGTCGATGTTCAAACCGGTCACGGCATTGAAAATAGTTACATAGTTATCGACATGCTCTTGTACTTTTGCAGGCTCGGCAGTCTGGGCGTTATTCTCGGGTTCCACATCATTCCATGGAAGCTTGCAGAAACCTGCAAGCCCGAACCAGGTGCGGAACATAGGGAAATAATGCAGTGCCTCGGCTTTTTTCTCGAATGTTGGAATCTGGTTGTTGACCATATCCATGAAGATCAGCCAGGCTTCGTCGTGCTGGGGGCCTTTGTTGGTCATGGCATAACCACCCTGCTGAGCCAGTGATTCCTTTGAAACGTACTGGGAATATTCAAGTCCCTTGTTCTCCATGCCTATGTCCTGCATGAATTTCGGATCGCCCCAGCCATTTGCGGCAAATATTCCTTTCATTTTACGTACACCCTGGCCTGCGATCAAACCGAATCCCTCACCGCGGGATACCTGGTGAAGCAGTTCCATAGCTGCATCGGCATTCCCGAAGTTAAGTTTCAAACCACCGGTTCTTTCTTCATTTAGAATTCCGTTTTCGTAGCATTCCATTACGAAACCAAGGATGGTTCCCCAGGAAATAGTACAAATTCCGTAGGTATCGCAGTAAAAGTTTGCTTCAATTGTGAAATCGGGGTTAAAGATACCTGCAATCGAACCCAGTGATGAAGTGGTTTCATATTCAGGTCCGTCAACGATCACTTTTTCCCCTTTATAAGGACCACTGCGCAGTTCATAATTATCGACACCCTTTGCGCAGGCCATATTGCAGCCTACCCAGCATCCGTCGGGGACATTCTGGGTGAAGAACGATTTCCACACATCGCCTTTGATCAGGTATGCATCGGGATGGCTCCCGAATTTGAAGTTATGGACCGGCAACAAGTCATAATCATTCATAATATGGGTCAGGTGAGCCGTGCCTTTCGATCGCATCTCGCACTGCTTGTCGTCAAGTTCCCGCATTTCCTTGTTAAACCTGCGTCCCCTCTCCTGTATGGCTTCAAGGTTAACCACATTGTTACGGTTACCTCCGATGGTTTTAACCTTGGCTACCATGGCTTTGATCTTTTTATCGCGGAGAACGGTACCGATACCACCCCGGCCGGCCTGCTTCAATCGCACCTTTTTGCGCTTGATGTCGTAAAAAGTGAAGTTAAGCATTCCGATCAGTGAATGATCTGCTGCAGTGCCTGCCGAAACCACCGAAACATTGTATTTGTCTTTTTCATTTTCGGGATTGGCCATCATGTCGTGAAGCAATTCACCCAGAACATGGCTGTCGGTAGGCAGATCACCTGCTTCGTAAATCTCGACCACTGACCTCTCTTCTTCAAAAACAACCATTACCTCCTGATCAGCTCTCCCCTGAACTTCCAAAGCATCGAAACCGCAGAATTTCAGGAAGGGACCAAAAAATCCGCCAACATTGGAATCAATGATGACATCAGTTTGAGGACTGATTGCGCAGCAGATGGATTTGCCTGCACCTGAATACTGGGTTATCCCACAGCAGGGCCCTCCCGAAATAACAATCTCATTTTCAGGGTCATTCCACTTTGTATCAGGTTTTGTGGAATCCCATAGCAGCCGGAGGTCAAAGCCCTTGCCTCCCACAAATTTATCTTTCATCTGCTGGCTTACAGGTTTTTCCTTTATTGTGAAGTCCCCAACATTGACGTAAATACTGCGGTTGTTATACCCTTTTTCTATTGGAGCCCAGGTATATTTGTACTGAGCCAGGAGTTTATGGGTCTTTTGGAATTCTGAGAAAGTCATATGACTGGATTTAAGATTAACGATTTACGAAGTTCGGTTGAATTTTAGATTTAAGAGTTCGAATTTTATTGACGCTATACATTTTACGATTTGAGGAATAATCATTGTGAAATAAGTAACGATGCAAAAATAGTTAAAAAAAACATCGCAAAGCTCCGTCAATCAAAAAGTTCGATATGTTTGATGATGCATAACGAACGAGGAATTTGGAAAAATCTTTTTTAAGGCGATGAGGAAGCAGTTTAATCGTAAATATGTTTGTCTTGTCGATCCTTCAAATTCCGGCACATCAAAATAAGCTCTGGCCATCATTTTCTTTTTGTAAATTTGTATCAATAGTTTGAGAATTACATAACATTTTCCTGATGACATCCGAAGAGATAAAAGAAAAGCTGAAAAACAGGACGGCAGGTATTGCCGGATGCGGTGGACTTGGCTCAAATTGTGCAGTTGCATTGGCAAGGGTGGGGATAGGCACCCTGATACTTACAGATTTTGACGTGATCAGTGAGTCAAACCTGAACAGGCAGTACTATTTTCTCAGCCAGGTTGGGGAACCCAAAGCCCTTGCGCTTAAACGTGTGATTCATCAGATCAACCCTGCGGTCAGTGTCATTGCTTACGAAGTAAAGCTTGATCCTGAGCACATTCTGAGATATTTCAAAGATTGTGACATCATTGTGGAAGCTTTTGACATGGCAGAAGAAAAGGAAATGCTGATCGAGACTGTACTGTCGGCTTTCCCTGACAAACCGCTTATTGTTGGCGTGGGGCTGGCCGGTTGGGGGATGAATGAAAGTATTCACTACCGCCGTTCAGGGAACCTGCATATCTGCGGGGATGAAAAAACCGGGATCAGCAGTGTAGATCCACCTCTTGCACCAAGAGTGGGAATGGTTGCCAATATGCAGGCGAATGTGGCATTGGAGATATTGTTAGGGTGAGGAGGCATGAGCCATGATGCATGAGGCATGGGCCATGAGCGATAAGCCTGGGGCCTGAGCCATGAGCCATAAGTAATGATAAGAGAAATAATAAAAAATGAGGATAATATTAAATAATAATCCTGAGGAGTTTGAGCAGGAATTACTTACCGTTAACGAGCTTCTGAAAGTGAAAACATTCACATTCAGGATGCTGGTTGTGAAAATCAACGGTACCCTTGTAAAAAAAGACGAATACGACTCAGCCCTGATCAGGGACAAAGATGATGTTATGGTACTTCACCTCGTAAGCGGAGGGTGAAAAAATGTACAAATTACAATATACAATGTACTTATTACGAAGTCCGAAACGTTACAACTGAATGCATTTGTACATTGTACATGGTAAATTGTAAGTTAAATGACTTCCGCAACCACGAAGGTGCTTCCACCGATCATGATGAGGTCATCGCTTGCTGCTGCCTGCTTTGCCGCCTGGTAAGCCTGGGCCACTGTTTTAAAACTCTTTCCTTTCAGCTTATATTCCAAGGCTGCCTGTTTCAGTGAATCGGCGTCCATTCCCCTGGGTATATCTGCCTTGCAGAAATAATACGTTGCTTTTACCGGAAGATGTTTCAGCATAAGACCGGGGTCTTTATCGCTGACCGTTCCGAATACAAAATGAAGTTTATTATGAGGTGTGCTCTCTATCTGGGCAACCACTTCAAGGATACCGGCTTCATTATGCCCGGTATCACAGATTGTCAGAGGTTTCTGGTTTAAAACATGCCAGCGTCCTTTTAAGCCTGTTCTGACAGCTGAATACCTGATGCCTTTTTTAATCTGATCGGCAGTAATGTTAAAATCCTGTTTGTTGAGTTCTTCGATAATGCCCATCAGGGTCACCAGGTTTTTCATCTGGTAATCTCCGCCGAGAGGGCAAGGTATCTTTTTAATGAAGATGGCTTCATCTTTGTAAACATCCACATTCAGGTGAATGGCTTTGCGGCCCCAGTTGCGGATTTTTGAAACAGAATAATGATCGGAGGCAAAAATAATCTCCGATTTCATGAGCTTCGCCTGTTTTTTGAATACAGCGTCGACAGTTTCCTGCCTTTCACCGATAAGGACAGGTACACCGGGTTTGATAATACCGGCTTTTTCCTGGGCGATCTTGCTTACCGTATCACCCAGGAATTGCATGTGATCCAGGCTGATGTTGGTAATTACCGACAGCAGGGGAGTGATTATATTGGTGGAATCAAGTCTTCCACCCATGCCTGCTTCTACAATTGCTACGTGAACATGTTGTTCCTTGAAATACTGAAAGGCCATGGCCACTGACAATTCAAAAAATGAAGGTTTTATTTTTTCAAATTCCTCCATATGTTTTGAAATAAAGGAGGGGACATAAGCCTTCGAAATCTTTTTCCCGTTAACTCTGATCCTTTCACGGAAATCTTTAAGATGTGGAGATGTATACAGTCCTGCCCGTATACCATTTTGCTGCAAAATTGATGCGAGCATATGAGCAACAGAACCCTTGCCGTTAGTGCCTGCAATATGTATGCACCTGAAATTATTCTGAGGATTTCCCAGTACAGAGCAAAGCGCAAGGGTATTATCAAGATTTGCCCGATAAGCCGGAGCTCCCACCCGGTGAAACATAGGGAGCTGTGCGTTCATGTAATCAACCGCTTCTTTATAACTCATGTTGTTTTTGTTTTTAAGTAGTAACTAATCAATTCATTGTCTAATTATTCAACTCAATCAGAACAAAGATAAAACAATTAAATGCAAAAGTCAATAGGCAGCGCCCCAGGAGCCATCCTGCCTTGCCCCGGTAACGGATTTAAGGCAGTTTATCTCATTTCTCCATCGCAGAACTCCAAGAAATGCAAAGATAATGGTTTCTTTGAAATTAATCGTAAGAATGTTAGGTTTAACCAGCTCAGGAAAAATTTTCGACTCAATCAGTGAGAGCAGGTATATATTATGTGTTCCCCCTCCTGTTACCAGAATTTTTTTAGAACTGTCGGTCCCGGTGATATGAGCAACCTGATGAGCAATATGCGCACAATATGTACTGAGAATATTTTCATTTGTCAGGCCTGATTCTTCAAGAACGGGAAAGATGTTTGTTTCGACCCATTCTTTTCCGAGGGACCTGGGACCTGTCTGACTGTAATATGTCAGGTTGTTGAGTTTCCCTAACAGAATGTCATCAGGCTGACCTCTCGCAGCAAGTGCACCATCTTTATCATAAGGCAGGCCTTCCTTCCCGGCAAGGCTGTTAAGAACTATATTCACCGGGCATATGTCAAATGCAATACGTTCGCCCTGCTGATCAAAAGAAATGTTTGCAATTCCTCCAAGATTCAGACAAAAATCAAATTCCGGAAAAAGCAGCTTATCCCCTAGCGGTACCAGAGGAGCCCCCTGTCCTCCGCTGGCTACGTCACCCGAGCGGAAATCACAGATCACCGGGAGCCCGGTCTCTGCTTTTATAGCTGCGCCATTACCGATCTGTGTGGTAAATCCATTAAAGGGCTGATGAAATATGGTATGACCGTGCGATGCAATGAAATCAGCTTTTACATTATTTTTTTCAATGAATTCCCTGGTCAACTTTCCCAGCAAATGACCATATGAATGATCAGTAAAGGCAAAAACAGAGGCCGTGGAATCGCTGAGGGATGACAATATACGGAACCATTCTTCAGAATATGGGATTGTTTCGGCACAAAGGATTTCATAATTCCAGTTACCGTTCACATTATTGAATTCACAAAATGCAAGGTCAAGGCCATCCAGTGAAGTGCCCGACATCAAACCTATCACCTTATAGCTGCCCATTCAGAGGATTTCAGATACGGTTTCGAGTTTGATGCCACGGCTCCCTTTAAGCAGTATCGATTTCCCCTTAGGCTGGTAGTGGCTGAACCATAAGTGGGCCAGTTCACTGTCATCAAAGCAAAGGAACTCTCTTTTTGTGTTGACCCTGGTAAAAACCGGCCCCACCAGGTAAACCTCGGTAAATTTTAATTCTTCCAGAAGTCTCAGCACCGAGAGGTGTAAAGCATCTGATTCATCTCCCAGCTCAAGCATGTCGCCAAGGATCACAACTTTGTTTTGAACCGTCGAAGATGCAAAAGAACGGAGAGCAGCCTCCATACTGTCGGGATTTGCATTATATGCATCAAGTACAAGATGATTTTTCTCAGTGGTTTTGATCTGGGAGCGGTTGTTGGATGGCTCGTATGATTCAACAGCCTGTTTGATTGCATCGTCACCGACATTAAAAAACCTGCCGATACATACTGCTGCCAGGATGTTGACTGCATTATAAAAACCAAAAAGTTTCAGTTGAATGGTCAATTCCTGTCTGTTTGACTGCCTGAGTTTAATATGAACGGATCCGGCAGACTTCTCGACGCAAGCGCTCAGCCAGGCAGTATCGTAAAACCCGTAAGTAAGCTTTTCCAAATCGCCGGCATGTTTCATGAGCAGGTTGTCATTCCCGTTCACAAATACCTTGCCTTTACGGGCCGCCAGAAAACGGTACAGTTCGGTTTTTGCCTGAAGCACTCCTTCAAGACTTCCGAAGCCTTCAAGATGAGCTTTTCCAATATTGGTGATCAGGCCGTATGCGGGCATAGCGATCCGGCAAAGCAAATCAATTTCCCCGGGATGATTGGCTCCCATTTCAATCACGGCGATCTGTGTATCCCTGCTGATCCTGAGAAGTGTAAGCGGAACGCCGATATGGTTGTTCAGGTTGCCGAATGTACTGATGACATTGTACTTTTTCGAAAGAGTTGAGCTGATCAGCTCTTTGGTTGTGGTTTTGCCATTTGATCCGGTGATGGCGATCACGGGGATACTGAACTGATGGCGGTGGTGGTTTGCAAGAGCCTGCAAGGTCCCAAGAACATCTTCAACCAGAAGACACCTGGAATTTACTTTGTATTCAGGTTCGTCTATGACCACCCAGGCAGCTCCCTGTTCAAGGGCCTCCGCTGCAAAATGATTGCCATTGAAGCGGTCTCCCTTAAGAGCAAAAAAGATGGAGGAAGGAACCAGGTTCCGGCTGTCGGTAACAACCCTGGGGTGTTGAAGGAAAATATTATAAATCTCGGTTAGCCCGCTGAACATCGGGGTTTATTTACCGGGAATAGCTCCACCGACACGGGTCATGGCACAACGGAATCCGACTGCATCGGAAGCGTCTGTTTCATCAAGATAACGGCGCATACCAGGGCTCATATAATAAGCAGGGTCTTTCCAGCTGCCACCTTTATAAACACGGGCCTTGTCGCTGATGAGCGAGCTTACGCCATACTGGTACATCAGGTTGGTACCGCTGGTGTCACGTGCTTGCAGCCAGTTTTCATTGCTGATGTTTGACTGGTAGTCTCCGTCAAGATAGTTGATGTTATCGGCCTGACGGTAATTCTTGCGGTTTTTGGCTTCGGCAGTGGTGACATCCCTGTATTTAAGATGGCCGAGGCTGTCTTTTTCGGCAAGGAATCCTTCAGCATCCCTCACCGCCGTTTTGAATACATTGCCGCGGTATGGGCGGATGTCGGACATATCATTGGAGGAGAGAGGGCGGTACACATCGGCGACCCATTCACTTACGTTACCTGCCATGTTATACAGGCCATAATCGTTGGGGAAGTAGGAACCGCATGCGGCCGGGATATCGGCGCCGTCGTTCAGGTTGCCTGCAACACCCATATAGTCACCTTTTCCGCGTTTGAAGTTATCCATGAAGGTTCCATAGTAACGTGACTGGTTTGTACGGACATAAGAACCGTTCCATGGATAGTTTTTATGTTCAACGACCCTTTCATATACTGTATTCCCGATAAGGCCGAGGGCGGCATATTCCCATTCTGCTTCGGTAGGCAGGCGGTACTTGGGAAGCATGATCCCGTCTTCCATCTTAACTTTTCTCGTACCGGTGCCATTAGGATTCAGGTCAGGCATGGGTTTATCGACAAGCCCTTCGTATTGCCCGGCAAGGTAAGCTTCGGTATTGAAGTTGTTTTCGTTCTTCTGTGCAGGGTCCATTGACAGGATCCCTTTACGGATCAGCAGCATTTCATTCACCCTGTCGGTTCTCCAGGCACAGTAATCATTGGCCTGAAGCCAGGTTACACCAACAACAGGATAATTCCTGTATGCCGGGTGGCGGAAATAATATTCCACCAGAGGTTCGTTATAAGCGAGCCGGTCACGCCATACCAGGGTATCGGGAAGAGCTTTGCGGTAAACACCGGGATAATCGGCCCCGTAAACACGGCTCAACCAGTAAAGGTATTCGAGGTAATCCAGGTTCCGGGTTTCAGTCTGATCCATATAGAAACTGGTAACGGTAACCCGTTTCGGCTGGTTGTTCCATTCGAACAATACATCATCCTGGGTTTGGCCCATGGTGAACGTACCACCTTCAATAAAAATCAGCCCGGGTCCCGTACCCTGGTCCTGGAATTGACGTACTTCAAAGCCGCCATTCTTGGAGTTGTTATACTCCCAACCCGTGGTGTGTGAAACTTCTTTTTTGCAGGCGCCTGTAAGCAGTAAGGCTGTTACGATAGCGCTTACATGAAACCATTTTTGAACTTTCATCCGTTAAATTTTTTGCAAATATAGTTATATAACTAAAATCTCGGGCATTTTATTGCCCTGATCTTTCTTTTTCTTTCAATGCATGGAAATTGCCATGAAACAGAGACTTCATGAGCCCCGCCCGACACTGAGAATAAACTCGATACGTTAAGGTCATAGCTGTAAGCCACTCTCAGGTTTTTATAATGGATCCCTGCAAGAATAATTACCGCATCGGCATTTTCAAAGTTATGCCGGAACCATAACCCGCATATCAGGGGGTCCATTGTAAGGTAAGCGCCGATATTCAGCTGGTGAAAGCCCCCCTGCTGCTGGTACAATACATTGGGTGAGATGGAAAATTCCCTGTCTTCATCATCGTTTATACCCTGTTTGAGGTTGATAACACCCCCGGCAGAGGCTGTATACTTGACATATAAATGTGAAGTGTTGTCATTATAAAATCCGTTTTTGGGTTGTGTCAGGTGATCTGCAGAAAATCCCCCGTAAACCAGCCCGTCATAATCAAGAAAAACCCCGGTTGAAAAATCAATGGCTGCGATGGAAGGGTTATCGGGCGCTTTTTCATTGGTAGGCCTGATGACTTCCCCGCTCCGGGGATCGATCTGGTCCTCAAATACAAAATTCTCCCATACTATCCGTCTCTGATAATAGGAACCTTTCAATGCCATGCTGGCATCAAGTTTATCGGTGATTTTGAATTTATACGCATACGACAGGCCTATAGTAGTGGTATTCAGGCTGCCTCCGCCGGCACGGTCGGCAGTCGCAAGCAACCCAAGACCGCCGTGGAGAAACCCCACGTACTGGTCGTAAGAGAAACTATAAGTATTGTATGCTTTTCCAAGTCCAGGCCACTGGTTCCTGTAATTGCCTATGAGCCTGGGACATACTGCAGCACCTGAAAGTGCAGGGTTCAGGTAGAGAGGGTTCGCATAGAATTGTGAAAACTCGGGATCCTGGGCAAACGAGGTCCACATACAAATAAAGAGAAAAACAACAATAAAACCTGTTCTTTGCTTCACTTTACAGTTTTCAGGGCAAATGCCGGCATGCCTGCAAATTTAAAAAAAAATCACCGGCTGCCCGTTATCATGACTACAATATTAGATAGAAATAAACGTTTCACCTGATATTTTTCGTGTGTAAAGAAATTTTAATCCGGAGCAAACTTTCCGGGTTGAATTGTGGTCTATTAAATCAGGCAGTAAAGCGAATTCCAAATGATACACCCGTTTTCATACAAAAGGCTTTTCTTATTAACCCTGGTTTTGATTATAATCAGTTCAGCTGAAATGAGTCAGGGCCAGACAAACTTTGTTGCAAACTCCGTGCTTTCATCGGGGCACTGGTACAAGTTTTCAGTTGCGGCCGATGGCGTTTACCGGTTAACTTACACCGACCTGAAAAATGCCGGTGTGCCGGTTAGCTCCATCAACCCTGCGAATATTCGTATATATGGAAACGGGGGAGGCATGCTTCCCGAATCAAACGACAGCGCCCGGATTGATGACCTGATAGAAAATCCCATTTTCGTTTACACGCAGGCAGCCGGTCAGTTCAGTCAAGGTGACTTCATCCTGTTTTACGGCAGCGGGCCCGATCGATGGAAATATAGTAAGACCGACAGCAATTACCACCATATCAGGAACATCTATTCGGATATCACTTGTTATTTCCTGACGTGTGATCTGGGAGAAGGCAAACGGATCCAAACCCAAGCCTTCAGCCATTCCGACGCAAATCAGGTATATACGAGTTTCAATGATTATACAGCCTATGACCGGGATGACATCAACCTGATCAATTCAGGCAGGGTTTGGTATGACAAGGAAACCTTCGATGTGACCACTTCAAGGAATTATTCATTTACATTTCCGAATATTGATTCCCGGACACCGGTTTCTATTACTCTGACTGCAGCTTCCAGGTCAATTGACTATTCTTCTTATTTCAATATTTATACTGATGGCAATATTTTGACTTCGCTTTCCATTCCTTATGTCACCGATCAGTTCGATGATTATTATGCATATGACGGATCGGTGAGTAAGGCATATTCAACTACAAATCAAACAATAAACCTTACCCTGGAATACAAGCCCATGGTTTCGGGGGCGATTGGTTACCTGGATTATTTTGAACTTAACGCAAAGCGCCTTCTGACCATGACGGGCACCCAAATGAATTTCAGGAATGCATCTTCCTGGAAGAATAACTGGATCAGTGAGTTCCAGGTCAGCACCCAGGGGCAGGCTTTAAACATTTGGGATGTGACCCTGCCATATAATGCCCGGAACCTTGAAACCCGGCAAAACGGAAATGTTTTTTCGGTAAGGCTTGCAACAGATTCATTAAGGGAATTCATTGCCTTTGACGGAAGTTCATTCGGCACTCCCTCTTTTATGGGGACTGTCGGCAACCAGAACCTCCATAACCTTTCGGATATCGATTATATAATGATATCATATCCCGATTTCGTTGCTCAGGCACAGCAACTTGCTAATTTTCACAGTTCGCATTCGGGGCTGAATGTGTATGTCACCACCCCCGATATGGTGTACAATGAATTTTCTTCGGGCGTTCAGGATATCACAGCAATACGTGATTTTATGCGGATGCTCTATTTAAAATCCTCAACAGGCCATGCGTTAAAATATTTACTGTTGCTTGGTGACGCATCCTATGATTACAAGAACCGTGTTCAGAACAATACAAATTTTATTCCGGCATACCAGTCACAGCTATCACTTTCGCCTGTCGATTCATATGTTTCGGATGATTATTATGGCCTGATCAAAGGAGGAGCAAGCGCTGATTCGATGTATGTCGGTATCGGCAGGTTCCCGGTGAGGACCGCTCAGGATGCTGAGAATGCGGTCAACAAGATCATCCATTATTCCAGTAATTCCGATTCAGTGCAATCGGATTGGAGGAATATGATAACTTTTGTTGCCGACGACCAGGACAATGGCGGAGGGGACACCTTCATGCAGGATTCGGAGACCCTGGCCGCAATGATAGATCCTGATTATAATATCGATAAAATATACCTTGATGCATACACCCAGATATCAACGCCGGGTGGAGCAAGGTATCCCGACGTGAATGTTGCGATCAACCAGAGGATTGCAAAAGGCACCCTTGTGATCAATTATGTGGGCCACGGGGGAGAACTGGGCTGGGCTCATGAAAGAGTTCTGGAAATTCCCGATATTCAAAACTGGACCAACTACGATAAACTTCCGGTTTTCCTTACAGCCACATGTGAGTTCAGCAGGATGGATGATCCGGCGGTGATCTCTGCCGGGGAATATGTCTTTTTGAATCCCAAAGGAGGCGGCATTGCACTCTTCACGACAACAAGAGCCACCTTTGCAGGAGAAAACCTATCTCTTTCATCAAATTTTTACAGTCATCTCTTTGAAAAAGAAAACGGGCAATACCACCGTATGGGTGATCTGATCAGGCTTTCGAAGACCGATAATGACCCGAATACAAGGAAGTTTGTACTGCTGGGCGATCCTGCGCTTATGATTGCCTACCCGAAACTCAACGTGGTCACGACTTCAATAAAAACAGGGACTCCCCAGGTTGAAAACGACACCCTTAAAGCCCTTACCCAGGTAACGGTTGAAGGAGAAGTGAGGGACGGCGGTAACCTTGCAACAGATTTTGCTGGAACGGTTTTACCAACCATTTATGATAAAACATCACTGATCATCTCTAAAGCCAATGACCAGCTGGCTCCGCCTTTTCCTTTTTACCTGAGAAAAAATATTATTTACAGCGGAAAAGCGAACGTCACCGGCGGGAAATTCTCATTTCAATTCATTGTGCCTAAGGATATTGATTATCAATATGGTTTTGGCAGGGTAAGTTATTATGCCAGCAGTCCCGGCACAGATGCAAATGGTTACGATGAAGCGCTTATCGTTGGCGGTTACGATAACAATAATTTGCCTGATACTTCCGGTCCGGCGATTAAATTATACATGAACGACCGTTCATTTACAAACGGTGGACTTTGTGACCAGAATCCGGTACTGCTGGCCGATGTATCGGATGAATCAGGGATCAACACGGTCGGAAACGGAATAGGACATGATATCACCGCGATACTTGACGATGATACTAAGAACCCAATGATCCTGAACAATTATTATGTGACTGATCTTGATACCTATGCCAAGGGGGTGATAGAATTTCCCCTGTTCGGCCTTGCCGACGGCCAGCATCATATCGATGTGAAAATATGGGATGTTTACAATAATTCGACAGAGGCGGGCATTGATTTTATCGTTTCTTCGACAGCAAGCTTTGTATTGGACCAGGTAATGAATTACCCCAATCCATTCCATGACCACACTACATTTTCTTTCCAGACCAATCAGACCGACAATGACCTGGATATTGAAATAAGGATATATTCCATATACGGTGAACTGGAAAAGACCTTCAAAACCACCATGTATTCAGGTGGATACAGGGTTGAGCCATTTACCTGGGACGGGAGGTCCGAAGCCGGGGTGCTCCTTGGTGCTGGTCTCTATGTTTACCATATTAATGTGGCATTATCCGACGGCTCCACAGTGAGGAAATCAGCCAAGCTTATTTTTATCCGTTAGACTTAAGAGGACATTCATGAAATTTCATCCCTGGTTCATTTTTCTTTTCCTGCTGATTCCCGGGTTTTTAACCGCGGGAACCCGCACGGCCCAGAATTCTGTCCTCTCGGCAGGCTCCTGGTATAAATTCAGTGTAAGTCATAATGGATTGTTCCGCATCGGGTTTCATGATCTGTTGAAAATGGGGATTGACCCTGCCGGCATCAATCCTGCAAATATTAGGGTTTTTAGCAACGGCAGCGGCATGGTGCCTGAATCCAATGCAACCGCAAGGATAGATGATCTCAGGGAGGTCTCCATCCTTGTAAACGATGGAGGCGACGGTAAATTCGATTCAGCGGATTATATATTATTCTATGGAGAGGGCCCCGACAGCTGGAAACTCGCTAACGGGTCAAACGTGATGAATCATTCGAAGAACCTGTATTCAAACGTTACCTATTATTATATGACGTTTGACCTTGGAGCGGGCAAAAGGATAACATACAAACCCACTACCGATACCTCCTTCACCAGGACCTCGGTAAAATGGGACGACCTGTTTGTTCACGAACTGGATACCGTGAATATTATTTTATCCGGTAAACGTTGGTTTGGGGAGCAATTTGACAAATATACCCTGAGCAGGAATTTTGATTTTTCATTTCCTCATATTGACAGCACCACCCCTGCAAGAATGAAGATCAACCTTATCGGACGGTCCGATGTTATCAGTAATTTTCATATTTACAGAGACGGTGCACTGCTTGACAGTGTTTATTTTAATTTTGTGCAACTTGATCAGCAGGGGCCTTATGCTGATTCAGGAGGTGGTGACCATACCGATTTCTTTTATTGTCATTCCCAGTTCAGGATTTCCGTTAAATACAATGCGCCTACCGATCCCTCGACCGGTTGGCTTGATTACATTGAGATGCAGGTCAGAAGGGAGCTATTCTGGATGGCGCCCGGCTTTACCTTCAGGGACTTTGCTTCCAAGGTGGCCGGATCTGTCACAGAATTCAGTATGCAGAATGCAAACAGCAGAGTTACGGTATGGGATATCACCGATATGAGTAACATTTACAAGCTTCAGACCACTCTGACTTCAGACAGCATTTTAAAATTCAGGTTAAAAACAGACACCCTGCATACCTTTTTTGCTTTTGACGGGAGCCATTCTGACAGCGTGATTTTTGTCGGTACCGTGGCAAACCAGAACCTCCATGCCCTCCAACCGAAGGAAATGGTCATTGTTACTGCGCCGGTCTTCAGTTCCGAGGCCCAGAGGCTAGCCGCATTTCACAAGAGCCATGATAACATTGATGCCCTTATCGTGCCGGTAGATCAGATATTCAATGAATTTTCCTGCGGGCAGACCGACCCCGGGGGGATCAGGGATTTTGTTAAAATGCTTTTCGACCGTGGTCAGGGGTCAACCCAGCCCAAATATCTCCTGCTTTTCGGTGACGGTTCATTTGATCCAAAAAACAGGATCCCCGGCAATAATAATTTCATCACGACCTTTGAGTCGTATGAATCACTGTCAACTACGGCCTCTTTCGTTACCGATGACTATTATGGTATTATGGGCCCCGCTGAAGGATATGACGCGTCGGGGTCAATAGACATCGGTGTTGGCAGGTTCCCGGTCAACACTGCTGATCAGGCAAAAAATGTCGTTGACAAAATAATTCATTACTGTACGGTTAACGATACGGTTTACTCGGAATGGAGAAATAACCTGGTGCTGGCCTGCGATGAGGGCGACAGGAACTATTTCGTTGCCAATTCGGAAGAACTTTCAACAATAACTGCAACAAAGTATCCCATGATCAATGTCAACAAGATATACTTTGATGCTTACCCGATGGTGAATATTCCGGCAGGTGCCCGTTTCCCTGAAGCCAACAAGGCACTGAACCTGGCTGTTGAAAAAGGCTCTATGCTCATTAATTATATCGGGCACGGGGGCGAGACGGGCTGGAGCAACCGGCAAGTACTGACTATGGCCGATATCAATGCCTGGAACAATAACGATAAGCTTCCCATATTCATGACTGCCACCTGTGAGTTCAGCAGGTTTGATAATCCAGAGCATTTTTCGGCAGGTGAACAGATCATTGCCCGGGCCGGTGGCGGGGGAGTTGCCATGTTTTCCACCACCAGGACCACCTTTGCCGGCACAAACCAGTCTCTCGACACCAGCTTCTTCAGGCATATGATGGACCGCCGAAACGGAAGGTACATCAGGATGGGTGAACTGCTGATGGTTTCGAAGAACAATACAGGCAACAACAGCCTTCTGAAGAATTTTGTTTTGCTTGGAGATCCCGCGCTCGAAATGGGATTTCCCAACCATACCGTTGTAACCACGAGTATCAACGGGATGCCTGCCAATCAGCCCGATACAGCCTATGGAATGTCGACCCTCACTATAACCGGAATGGTACAGGATTATCAGGGAAATCCACAGAACGGGTTCAACGGGGTGCTGACTGCAAAAATGTTTGACAAACCTACTCTTTACAGCACTCTCGGAAACACTTACGGCCAGGACAACGGGAGCTTCCCGCAAAAATTTTATCTCCAGGACCACCTGATGAACCGTGTGAAAGTCAACGTGGTCAACGGACAGTTCTCTTTCGCTTTTACCGTTCCTAAAAGCCTGGGACTGAGTTTTGGCAAAGGCAAGATCAGCTATTATGCCGAAAACGGGATCACTGACGCAAACGGATACACAAGCAATGCTATTTTCGGTGGCAGGGATCCTGATATCATTCCCGGGACAAACGGGCCTTCGATAGCCCTTTACATGGATTCTAGAAGTTTTGTTTCAGGAAGCAAGACAAGCAGCAATCCCCTGCTGATTGCAGATTTGTTTGATACATGCGGGGTAAACGCTGTTGGCTTCGGAATAGGTCATGATATTGTGGGTGTTCTGGATGATGACTGGGCTCATGTGACAGAACTTAATGACTATTATGATCCCCTGGTCGGCAGTTATACACGGGGTACTGTGAACTACCAGTTTACCGGCCTGCAGACCGGCCAGCATAAACTGACTGTCAGGGCTTTCGACCTGTATGATAATTCAACCGAACAGGAAATCTATTTCCTGGTTTCAGGCGAATCATCCATCAATATACAGAATGTCTTTTGCTACCCGAATCCTGCAAAAACCGGGACCACTTTTTCCTTCAGCCCGATGAGTGCACCCGGCGGGTTCAACGTGACCATTGATATTTATAATTTATGGGGGATAAAACTCAGGTCATTGACTGCAAGCTACCCCGAGTCGGGGCAGGAAGCCATTACGATTGCCTGGGACCTGACCGATGGCAGCGGTAACAAACTGATCAGCGGGATCTATCCGTTTACAGTTAAATTCAACGGATCAAACGGAGGCTTTGAGAATACTTCAGGAAAAATAGTGATTCTTTACTGATGTATTGCAGCTCATCCCTAATTTTCGGGAACCGGGCAATATAGAGCATTTATGTTCGTTATTTTAGCAACACATTTTAGTAAATACATATAATAAATTAGGAATGCGACAGATTAGAAACAGATTGATTTTATTATTGATTTGCACTTCAGCAATAACGGATTTAGTTGCTCAGTTGCCTCAACCTGAACCCAGCGATGGGTCAAGGGTAATATCAACTTCCGTTCCGTTTTTATCCATTGCACCTGATGCAAGGGCAGGAGGTATGGGGAACGTCGGAGCTGCAACATCCCCAGATGAATATTCCATGTTCTGGAACCCTGCAAAATATGCATTTTGCGACAAGACCGTCGGGATCGGCGTGGGGTATGTTCCCTGGTTAAGAGGATTGGTAAATGATATTGGCCTGGCCTCACTGTATGGCTATGGTAAAATTGGAGATAAACAGGCTGTTGCAATGTCCTTACGGTTTTTCTCGATGGGAGAGATTGAATATACCGATGAAAATGGCAAGTCCTTAGGCAATTATAAACCAAATGAGCTGGCTGTTGATGCCACCTATTCGAGGAAGTTCTCACCGGAAATCTCAGGTGCTGTCGCCGCCAGGTTTATTTATTCTAATTTAATCCCTGGGTATTCAGCTGTTGATCCAAGTGTTAAACCAGGCTATTCCGTTGCTGCAGATATTGCGTTCTATTATCGCCATCCCATGGAAATCAGTGGAACCAGCGGGGGTACAATAGCTTTCGGGTTTGATATCTCGAACATTGGGTCAAAGATCTCCTACAGCAGTTCCTCCGTGCAAAGCAACTTCATCCCTACCAACCTGAGGTTAGGCCCTTCATTCACTTTGAACATCGACGATTATAACAGTATAGCGATTGCGTTGGATTTTAATAAATTACTCGTTCCTACGCCTCCTGTAAAGGACAGCGCCGGAAACATCATTGCCGGAAAAGATAACAACGTATCGGCCATTGCCGGAATTTTCCAGTCGTTTTACGATGCACCCTATGGTTTCAAGGAGGAATTACAGGAAATTACGGTTGCAACTTCGGCAGAATACTGGTACAATAAACTCTTTTCGATCAGGACCGGGTACTTCTACGAATCAAAATACAAAGGTAACAGGCAGTTCTTTACACTGGGGGCAGGTTTGAGATATAATATCTTCGGACTGGATTTCTCGTATCTTATTCCGGTCAAGAACAACAATCCTTTGCAAAACACCCTGCAGTTTACCTTGCTATTCAGCTTTGATACGCAGAAGAAGGGTGGTAAGAACACACAGGAAACACCGGCTAATAACTAATGTACCATTACCATGTACAATGTACCATGTACAATGTACAAATGAAGGTTAATTGTACATTGTATATTGTAAATCATGATCCGGATCGGCTTTGGTTTTGATACCCACAAACTCGAAACCGGTCTTCCTCTGAGGCTGGGCGGGGTGAACATCGAGCATGCAAAAGGGGCCTCCGGCCATTCCGATGCTGATGTGCTGATCCATGCCATTATTGATTCTCTTCTGGGAGCCGCAGGCCTTCCCGATATCGGGCAGCAGTTTCCTGATACTTCAGCTGAATATAAAAATATCGATAGCGTGATCCTGCTCAGGAGAACATTTCGTATGCTGGCTGAAAAGGGATTTTCAATCGGTAATATCGACTGTACGATTGTGCTTCAGCAACCGAAGATAGCAAATCATATACCATCCATGATCACTTCCCTTTCCGCAGCTCTGGAGACAGAACCAGGCCGTATCAGTGTAAAAGCCAAGACCAGCGAGAAGCTGGGTTTTATCGGAAGGGAAGAAGGCATTTCGGCGTATGCCGTGGCTTTGATTGAAAAGCGATAGGCATTAGGCACTAGGCAACAGGAAGGGAGCGACCCTGTATTTGTAGATTGTACAACCCTTTATTCTCTCCCGTATAATTTGATATCCATATCACTCACCATAAAGATCCCTTTACCAGGGTTCCAGAGATAGATCTTAAGCAGGGCGCGGGGGTTTGTGATCCTGGGCAGGTTCAGCGAAAAATGCAACGAACGCCTTGAGCCGCTGCCGAAGTAAGGGATATCGTTCAGGCGGAAGGCGTTATAATAATTATACGAGAGGTTCAGGCTGTCGATAGTCACCACCAGCATGGCTTGGTTTGTCGCTGCAGGAATGCTGTCGTAAACACCAAGGCCGATATCGCAATATACCGGGGATGGAGCATGCCTGAGGCTGTCGTAAAGGATCTCGATACCCGGCCCGAATTCCCTGCCTGGGGTGAAGAGGAAAACACTCCTGCCTCCGCCGGCAGGCTTCCCGCAAACGATCCATGGGTCCTGGTTGATCCAGTGGGGCTGCTGCCTTTCAAAACTATTCAGGAAAGTTGCCAGGGGATGCCTGAGATCCGACTTATAGAAGGGCTCTTCAGTACAACCTCCGAGGCAGTCCCGGTACTCATCCGCAGTTCTTAAAAAAACATGAAAATACATTTCACGGTTCATATTATGCCGGCTGATGTAATTCATCCTGTATTGCCAGGTCTGGAAGAGGTTGAGTGCTATGCAAAGACAGACGGTCAGAATAAAAAGCCTGCGGACAACCGCGGTTTCGGGCCTGCTGAGCAGGGCTGCGAGGAGTACGGCAAACACCCCGTAAAAATCGATCATCGGGCGTTGACCGAAACCGTCGCCGTAATACCAGCACCACCAGGATGAGCTGATATATACCAGGACAGTAAAAAACAGGATAAAAACGGGGAAATACAGGCGTTTTTTTCCCGGAAGGAAGAAAATCCCGGCCAGTGCAGGCAACATGAGCGGGGTATAGATGAACCATCCCCGCCTGAAGGAGAAAAGAAAACTGATAACCCTGGGCCTGAGGAAGTAAAAGCCTTCATCGGGATAGGACATCACAAGCCATTGGCCGGTCTGAAGACGCCAGAGCACAGGCTGTATCAGCATCAGCGAGGCAAATGAGATGATAAAGCCCGGATGTTTCCTGTTAATCAATTGTTTAATGAATGTGGATATCCGGGTCCCGCTGAGAAACACAGGGACTATAAGCAGGACCAGTATATTGGTGGGCCTGAGCAGGATGATGAGTGCAAGAAATATCCCGCAAAGGACACGCAGGCGGTTTGAGGGTGAAAGGCTGAATCTGAGGCAGGACCAGAGGAAGGCGTTAATGCTGAAGAAAGAAAAGACATGCGACATCGAAGGCTGCCCTGTCGCATAACAGAAAAGATTGGTTCCTGCAATTATAGCAATCAGGGTCACTGCAATGACATTCTCCCTGAAACTGAAATTTTTCAGGATCTTTCGTAAATAATGAAGCCCGGCCAGGAGGTAGAACAGCGAACCGATACCTGTAAACAGCTGGAACCAGAAGCCAAGGCCATTGACCTCTGAGCCGGTGATCCATGAAAACATTACTCCGGCCGTGAAGAAAGGCAGCAGCAGCAATGATTCCCCTGATAAATATTTATTGACCTGCCGGCCGTTGACCAGGGTAAGGTATTGGGGGTTGTAATCGGAACGGCCGTAGATCCTGCGTTCGGCCCCGGTGAATTTTTCCCATGATGGATCCCCATAAATCAGCAATGAGGGGAGGCAGGCATAATATCCTATGCCGTCGCCTGAAATAATGCTTTTCCACCCCCTGCCAACTCCGGTTATGAACCTTGTGAATGAGAACAAGGCGATCATTGCAATGACGATGAAAATAAAAGCAGCCAACGATGAGCTCAGGGCCCTGTGAAGTTTCAGCTTTTCTTCCTGGCTTGGGGTGGGCATGGCGCCGGTTTACTGTGTAAAGACCTCCAAAGATAGGCATTTAAATTCCAGACTGTTTGGTAATTTCCTTTCTTCTTTGTAATTTTGCAGCCCGTTTTTTGAGACCTTTTGAATTTGGGTCGGGAACGGCCGGAGGCCCAGCCACCGGAAACAGCAAGTAAAAAAATCAATAAAAAATCAACGAGAAATGTTAAACCAGTACGAAACCGTTTTCATTATGACTCCCGTTTTATCTGAAGAACAGATGAAGGAAACGGTAGAAAAGTATCAGAAGTTCCTCGTCACGAAAAAGGCCGAGATCATTCACGAGGAACATTGGGGATTGAAAAAGCTCGCCTATCCCATTCAGAAGAAGAGCACAGGTTTTTACCACCTGATCGAGTTCAAAGCCGAAACCCCTGTCATCAAGGACTGGGAAGTAACCTTTAAACGTGATGAGCGGATCCTTCGCTTCCTTACGGTTGTTCTCGACAAGCATTCACTGGCTTACAGCGAGAAGAAACGTGCAAAATCAAGAGACAAGAAGAAGGAAAAAGAAGTGCAGGAATAACCTTAAAAATCAGTAAAAATGGCTACACAACAACAAGGCGAAATAAAATATCTTACCCCGATCACGGTAGATACCAAGAAGAAGAAATACTGCCGTTTCAAGAAAAGCGGCATCAAGTATATCGATTACAAGGACGCTGACTTCCTGCTGAAGTTCATCAACGAGCAGGGGAAGATCCTTCCCCGCCGTATTACCGGCACTTCTACCAAGTACCAGAGGAAAGTGGCACAGGCCGTGAAACGCGCCCGCCACCTGGCTTTATTACCTTACGTTGCTGACATGTTAAAATAGGAGGGAAGAACGATGGAAGTTATTTTAAAACAGGATGTGCCCAATCTGGGCTATGCGAACGACAAGGTGAATGTAAAACCAGGTTACGCACGTAATTATCTTATTGCAAAAGGGCTGGCGATAAATGCCACCGAGACCAATAAAAAGATCCTTGCCGAAACGATGAAGCAGAGGGCTCATAAGGAAGAGAAGATCTTCAAGAGCGCCGAAGAGCTTGCAAAAGCATTGGGCAATGTAACTGTAAGGATAGGAGCAAAAGCTGCAGAAAGCGGAAAGATCTTCGGATCGGTAAATGCCCTGCAGGTGGCACAGGCTCTGAAAGACCAGTTCAATTTCGAAGTTGACCGCCGCAAAATCCATGTTGACCATGAGCACATCAAGGAGCTTGGAACTTACAAGGCTAAGGTGACTTTGCATAAGGATCTTCATGTGGAGATCAGGTTCGAGGTCTTTGCGGAATAAAGCTATAAGCGATGAGTGATGAGTGATGAGCCATGAGGAAAACTCATCACTCATCACTCAATCGTGCGAGCCAGGCTTGACAAGCCGCAGATAAAGATTCAGGGCACGGCAGAATTTATTACTTTTATCCCGGGAACGATACCCGGGATTTTTTTATGCTTTCAAACAACCAGGTAAAACATATCCATGCCCTGAAGATCAAAAAATACAGGGATGAATACATGGAGTTCATTGCTGAAGGCAATACCCTTGTGTGCGATCTTATCGGCAGCCGGTATGAGATTGCCGGTATTTACGCCAGGAGCGAATGGATCACTGCTAACCTGGAAGCCATCAGGCAAAAGAATATTCCGGTTTACGAGGCCGATGCAATTGATATGGAGAGGATAACCTCCCTTTCTAGCCCCGGCCCTGTGCTGGCGATCGTGAAAATACCACCCTCTTTTTATAATACACCGGGCCTTACCGGCGCCGGTTCTCCTTTACAGGCCGTCCCCGGCCTGTTCAGTGAATTGTCGCTGTTGCTTGAAGGGATCAGCGATCCGGGTAACTTTGGGACAATGCTGAGGATGGCCGACTGGTTCGGCATCAGGAATGTGATCTGTTCAGAAAATTGCGTCGAGCTGTTCAATCCCAAGGTTGTTCAATCGAGCATGGGTTCAGTGGCCAGGGTGAGGGTGTTTTATACTGATCTGTTCAGGTTGCTTGAATTAGTAAAGGGCAGGGTTCCGGTCTATGGGACCTTTCTTCAGGGTGATCCGATCTACACCTGCCAGCTTGAAAAAAGCGGCATACTGATCATCGGCAGTGAGGCCCACGGCATTTCGGCTCCCCTATCAGGTTTCGTCACGGCCAGGTTGTTCATCCCGTCTTTCGGACCGACCGAACAAGGAAAAGCCGAATCATTGAATGCTGCCGTTGCTGCAGCGATCATCGTATCCGAGTTCCGGAGAAGGATTTCCTGAACCTTCGGTATGATCAGCTGGTCACCTGCTTACGTGAACTCACATTCTTCACCCTGATCACTCCAACTTCGGTATGATCAGATGGTCACGATCATCGCAATTTTACCTACACTTACCAACATTACCTTTACGCTTACCTTTTTGAGCTTGCTATCACGTTTGCCGGGCTATAAATTAGCGGAAGATTCCTTGTATGGAATTGAAAAAGAGTAAGTGAAAACACCGGCATTAATCCTTTAAAAAATTGAATATGAACGTAGCGACCAATGGCCAATGGCTGATTACCCCGGTAATAAGGGATAAGGATTTTAACGACATGAAAGAGCTTTGCATTGAATTTGCCATTTCAATGTATCTTGAACTGGATTATCAGCAATTGCTGCGGGAATCAGCATCGATAAAGGATCTCTACAAAATGCCGAAAGGAGCAGGTTTTCTGCTCAAATCGGGAAGCCAGAACATCGGTTGCATTGGTCTCAGAAAAGTCAATTACAATACGGCTGAGATCAGGAAATTCTATGTGAGGTCAACCTCGGAATTCTTAAAAAGGAGCAATCATTTGCTGGAAGTCGCCGTGGACTGGGCCATGCAGTCAAACTATCAGAAAATCAGGTTTGAGTCTTCTTCCATACATCCCTCACTGATGAAATTGTTTCCTGAATCTGAATTCCGTGAAAAATTTATTTGGGACGAAGCTGCTGCAGTGCATGTAAAAGTAATGGAAAAAGCATTAGTCAGCATCCCTGAGTATTATCACTTATAGAAATTGTACATTTGCAGGGTTATCAGCTGTTTGAATCAGTACCCTGTAGAATGAAAGATTCCTTTTTAACCGTCGTTGCGGCAATTCTTGCCTTTTTTACCAATACCTGTTTTGGCAGTGATTTCCCGAATGAGAATATCACCTACGCTGAAAGCATCAAAACAGTCCAGCTCTACAAGAAAGGTTTTGAAATGTCGGCTCCTGTGTTTCGGCTGAATTCGGGTGAGAAACTGGCGCTTGACTTTGATGACCTCGACGTTCAGTCAAGAGCATATAAATATACCATCAGGCATTGTGAATCTGACTGGACGACTTCGGCCGACCTCAGGCCATCGGAATACATCAGCGGTTATACCGAAGAAAACATCAGGGATTTCCAGTATTCCATCAACACCATCGTAAAGTACGTCCATTACAGCATGGATTTCCCTTCACCTGACCTGCGGCCTTTAATCTCAGGCAATTACCTTCTGATCGTTTATCTTGACGACCCTGCAGAACCTGTATTCACCCGGCGGTTCATGGTTGTTGAAACTTCCCCTATCACCATTGAAGGTACAGTTCAGCAGGGTTCAAAACCTGACGACAGGTTGTCGAAACAGGAAATTGATTTCGTGATCAGGCTGAACGGATTCAGGGTTTTGGATACCAAACGTGAACTTATCGTGGTAGTTCAGCAGGACGACCGCTGGGATAATGCCCTGAGAAATATTTTTCCCAGGTTTATCAGGGGAGAGGAACTGGATTACCGTTACGACGAAAACAATGTTTTCAACGGAGGCAGCCCTTACAGGGACTTTGATATTAAAAGCCTTGAATACCAGACCGACCGTATCAACAAGATATATTTCGATACCATCTACCAGGTAACCCTGCTGGAGGACAAACCCAGGACCTATAAAAATTACGTGTACAATAAGGACATCAACGGGAGGTTTCTTATTAAGAACGAGGTTAATGCAACAAATTTCAATATTGAGTCCGATTATGCCCTGGTGCATTTCTACCTTCCTTTTCCGGTTGAATTTACCGACGGGGACTTTTACCTGATGGGAGCTTTGACTGACTGGAGGATGGACGGCAAAAGCAAGCTACAATTTGATAAAACAAGCCGCTGTTACGGGCTTAACCTTCTGCTGAAGCAGGGCTACTACAACTATATTTATGTCCTGCTCAGGAAAGGTAAATCGGTGGGTGATGAGTCACTGGTTGAAGGAAGTCATTGGGAAACTCCCCACATGTATACTGTTTATGTTTATTTCAGGTCGGGCGGGATAAATTCCGACCAGCTTATTGCGATCCAGAATATCAACTCGATACAGCAGAATTAGAACGGATAACCTATACCGAAATTCCATACGATATCACCCAGTTGCATTTTATTGAAGTACCAGCGGTCACCCTGGGGATACCATGGTACTTTAATCGGTATGGCCGGGTCAAGCCTGACCATGAAGAAATTAAAGTCGAGCCTGATGCCGATACCCGAGCTGATGGCAATTTCGGATGCAAAATCAGAAATCGTGATCACGCCACCTGGCATATCAGGTGAAGGTTTCACCAGCCATACGTTTCCCATGTCAAGAAAAAAGGCCCCCCTGATCACTTTATAAATCGGGAACCTGTATTCTATGTTGGCTTCCAGCTGCATATCACCGAACTGGTTATAATTTCCCTCGAGGGTGTCGTTATGGTAACTGCCCGGTCCCACATAGCCCAGTTTCCAGCCTCTCAGGTCATTGGCACCGCCGGCAAAAAATGCTTTCTCGAATGGTAGAGAAGGAGAATTGCCATATGCTATTCCTATGCCGGCATAGAAACGGTACACCAGGGTCTGCTGTTTCCCGAACTTCTGATAATAGCGGAAATCAAAATCGGGACGCACATACTGGGCATACTGTATGTTGAACAGCGTATAATAGCCGTTTTCGTTCTTCGATCCTTTAACAAGTTTGTCAATAGCATATAAAAGATTACCGCCGGTTTCGAAGTTGGACCTGATATAAATATAATCGTTAAGCTTGTTCAGCTGCTGGCTTGTGTATTGTATTGTATACCTTAATCCTGCAACCAGGTGATTCGAATACTGGTATTTCAGGCGAAGATCGGTTAGAGTGCTAAGGTATGCATTGAAGGCAGAATCACCGGTAACCTTTACAAAGGCAATTTCAACAGGGTTAAAGGTCTGGCTCAGCCGGTCGTTCTGAAGCCAGGTATAACCGAAACTCGCGTTGGTGATATGCCGGTCGTAATCAACCTGCCTCTGGAAGTCATACCCAATACTTACCATTGTTTTGGGTTTCATTTTTTTTGGCAGCTTTTCAGGTTTGATCGGGAAAAGGAACTGGGGGAAAGTAATGCTGGCATTAACGCCAATCTCAAACACATTGAATAATTGTTTGGGTTGTTCCCCGTTTACCAGGGCTTGTTTCTGGGCTGAGGCGTTCAGTCCGATCCTGAGAAGCTGTGCGCCCCTGAAAATATTCCTGTTTGAGTAAGTTAGGCCGCCCTGAAGCCCGAAAGCCCCTGCCGAGTTTGTGCCGTCGCTGGAAACAGTAAATGACTGGCCCGCCGATCTTGAAAGCTGAACACGGCAATCCAGAGGGTATAAATCCTTTTTTACCAGGAATTCTGTGCTATCGGGAAGGGTGAACCTCAGGTTGACATAGCGAAACACCTGCAGCCCTGTAAGGCTGGTGTAAGTCTGGTTCATGTCGTTCAGATTGAACTGGCTGCCGGGATCCAAAAAAATACATTGGGTGATAGTCCTGGGTTTGATCGACATTTTCCGGTCGCTGAGAAAATAATAACTGTTCACAGATTTCTCTTTTTTCGGACCTTCAAACCGTACAAGCAGGGTGTCATACCGGGTTGAATCCCCGCTGAGATGATCAAATTCAGGATAAATGTATAATTTGTTTATATAATATCGCTTATGGGGAACGGTGATGACGGGAAGCTTATTGTCGGGGGAGGGTATAACAGGGTTCGTAATTTCCATGGTAACATTCATGGTATGCTCCCCTAATGTGCTGTCGACACGGTATACAATATAGTTTGCTGAAAAACCGTAGAAACCATGGTTATTGAGATTTGCCGTAATGCGGGTGCGTTCATCATCGAACTGGTATGCGTCGTAATTACTGCCTTTTCTGACCAGCGATTTTACAGTGTCCCTGATCACATACCTGGCTACGGCTGTGTCGGGAATTGTATATTCGATATCCCTGATCTTATAAGGCCTGGCAGTTTTAACCAGGTAATGAACCGTAGCTTTTTTCTTTTTAATGACGATGGAATCCCTGACCAAAGAGTTAAAATATCCTTTATTGGCCAGGAAGAGGTTCATTTGCTTGCAGGCCATAACCGAAAGGGATGTGTCGAGAAGCACAGGAGCTGCGCCTGCAGTATTGCGGAGCCACTTTTTAAACTTGGTGTCTTTGCCCTTGCAACCCCAGTTGTACAAGGCAATATTTGACCTGAACAGCCCGAAAAGTTTTTTATTCGGTTGTTGCTGAAGGTAACCGTTAAGGTCATCGGCAGTCACCTTATTCGTATTGATATGAAATTTATTCTGGACCAGCAGGTATTCCTTAGGGCCGAATTTTTTTGTGACATTACAGGCTGAAAGCATTACAAGAAAACATAAAATACAGATCCAACGTAATCTTTGTAATGGCTTCAATTCAAAGGGGATTAGGAATTGTAAACAAAAGTAGTGAGAATTAGTAAAGATCAGAAATTATTAGGAATCCATCCATATTTCGATTACCTTTATACTGTTGCAAATTATTGATATTCAAAAAAACGCATGCGGTGAAAGTTAAAAAATCAACTTCCGTAGAACAGGCATCCGTTACTTTTCCAATAGTAGGTATCGGCGCTTCAGCAGGCGGGCTTGATGCATTGGAGCAGTTCTTCTCAAACATGCCCAAAGACAATGGCATGGCTTTCGTGGTCATTCAGCACCTCGATCCGAATCATGCCGGCATTATGCCCGAGTTGTTGCAGCGGATCACTCCCATGAAGGTTTGCCAGGCAAGCGAGGGGCTTAGGGTGAAACCCAACTGCGTTTATGTAATACCTCCCAACAAGAGTCTTTCCATACTTAACGGCAGCCTGCATTTGTTCGATCCTGTGGAATCCAGAGGCTTACGTCTGCCCATCGACATTTTTTTCAGATCCCTGGCCATTGACATGCTGGAAAAAAGCATTGGGATTATCCTTTCTGGTATGGGGTCTGATGGCAGCCTTGGCCTTAAAGCCATCAAGGAACAAAACGGCATCGTGCTGGTGCAGACCCCTGACTCGGCCAAATTCGACGGCATGCCCCGAAGCGCCACCGAAGCTGTCATTCCCGATATCGTAGCGCCTGCCGAGGAGTTGCCATCCAGGCTGATGGCTTATCTTAAGTATATTCCTGCTATTAAGTCCGAGCCCGATATTGACAGTAAAAGCCAGAGCAACCTCGACAGGATCATCATCCTGCTTCGGGAACAATCGGGCCACGACTTTTCGCTGTATAAGAAAAATACCTTGTTCCGCCGCATCGAGAGGCGAAAAGGCGTTCACCAGATCGACAAGATTACCAGCTACGTGCGCTTTTTGCAGGAAAATCCCAAAGAGGTCGAAATCCTGTTCAGGGAGCTGCTCATCGGCGTCACCAGTTTTTTCAGGGATGCTGCAGTGTGGGAAATGCTCAAGCTGAAAGTACTTCCTGCAATGATCGAAGAATTGCCCAATGGCTATGTGCTCCGTGCCTGGGTTCCGGGATGCTCAACCGGTGAAGAAGCCTATTCCCTGGCCATGGTGTTTAAAGAAGCAATGGAGAATGTGAGGAATCATAAAAGCTTAAGCCTGCAGATATTTGCCACCGATCTCGACCTGGATGCTATCGAGAAAGCACGCAAAGGCATGTTCTCTTCAAATATTACCGCGGATGTTTCGCCTGAGAGGTTAAGCAAGTTTTTTACAGTTGAACCTGAAGGTTTTCGACTAAGCACTGCAGTACGCGAAATGGTTGTATTTGCTAATCAGAATGTGATCAAAGACCCTCCCTTTACCAAACTCGATATTATCACCTGTCGCAACATGCTGATTTATATGGAGCCCGTGTTGCAGAAAAAAATGATCGCCCTGTTTAATTACAGCCTTAATCCCGGCGGAATTATGGTACTTGGCACCGCTGAGACTCCGGGAAATTTTAAAGAAGGTTTTGTGGATATCGATTCCAGATTAAAAATCTTCAAACGCTCGGGAACATTCCATGCATCTGAACTGGTAGATTTTCCAAGCTCCTTTCATCATAAAAAAATACCAACACCTGTTATCAAAGCACCGGCAAAATCTGTTGAAAACATCCAGACCCTTACCGACCAGCTTTTGTTGCAACGTTTTGCTCCTGCCAGTGTACTGGTAAACAGCGCCGGTGACATACTTTATATGACCGGACGGATCGGGAAATACCTTGAACCGGTTGCAGGCAAGGCAAACTGGAATATCTATGCCATGGCACGCCAGGGATTGAGGGAAGTGCTGCCGGAAGTTTTGCGCAAAGCCTTGAAAAATTTTGACCCGCTTGTTATATGCAACGTTAAAGTTGGCAGTAATGGCGGAACTCATTTGGCCGATATCACAGTTCAGCGCATCGAAATTCCCGATTCCCTGAGAGGCATGATTATTATAATATTTACCGATCTCCCGGTTTCGGTTGAGCACGATGTCAGGGATTCTAAAACAGGAAAACGAAAACCGGCCGGCAGGCAAAAGGAAATGGAGGCTGAACTGCAGCGAAGCTATGAAGACCTGCAAAGCGCCCGCGAAGAGATGCAAACCTCCCAGGAAGAACTGAAATCAACCAACGAAGAGCTACAGTCAACCAACGAAGAGTTGCAGTCAACCAACGAGGAGCTTACCACTTCCAAGGAAGAGATGCAAAGCCTGAACGAAGAGCTGCAAACCTTGAATGCGGAACTGCAAAGCAAGGTGAGTGATTACCTGCGTGCGAACGACGATATGAAAAACCTGCTGAACAGCACTGAGATAGCCACCCTTTTCCTCGACAGGGATTTGAATATCCGCAGGTTTACCGACCAGGTTGCCAACATCATTAAATTGAGGAATACCGATATCGGCCGGCCGTTCACCGACCTGGTCACCGATCTGGAATACCCCGAAATCGATATGCACGCTCTGCAGGTGCTAAAAACACTGGTTTCTGTTGAAACTGCCATTAAAACACACACCAACCGGTGGTTCAGTGTGAGGATCATGCCCTACCGCACCCTCGATGACCGCATCGACGGGCTGGTCATTACATTTACCGATATCACTAAAGCCAAGCGCGCCGAACAGGCCATGACTATCTCCGAAACCCGCTATCGCCGTCTTTTTGAATCAGCCAGGGAAGGGATACTTATCCTCGATGCAGAAACCGGGAAAATCGAGGATGTGAATCCGTTTTTAATTGAGCTTTTAGGTTATTCCAAAGAACAATTCCTTGAAAAAGTGATCTGGGAAGTAGGATTCCTGAAAGATATCGTTGCCAATAAAGACAAATTCCTGGAACTACAGCAAACTGAGTTGGTCCGCTATGAAAACCTGCCGCTTGAGACTGCCCACGGCCAAAAGATCAATGTCGAGTTTATCAGCAATGTGCATATAGCATCAGATGTGAGTAAAATTCAGTGCTTTATCAGGCACTAATGCCTGTTGCCTACTGCCAAATGCCTCATCATATGAAAAAAGAACCAACATCCAGCCTGCGCACCCTTCGTCAGAAAGCCGAAGACTCTGTAAAAAACAAGTCCGCGAAAATAAAGGCGCAGCTTTCTGAAAACGAAACTCTGAAACTTGTTCATGAGCTGGAAGTTCACCAGGTAGAGCTGGAATTGCAGA